>Ga0118677_10001589_pt1 | contig 47760 bp, 59 predicted proteins | sample AliMusrvi5mmetaG_FD_86154 | JGI IMG/M metagenome (GOLD analysis project Ga0118677, IMG submission 86154) | reverse complement strand
CCTTTACACCACATTCAGGGCTTTTGCAGAATTAAAAATTCTGCGTTGTTCGGAGCGGAAATGCAATTTCCGCTCAGCGTTGGTGATCTGTCCCTTGTTTTCGATGAAGCCCCCGTTAGATGCCCGCATAGGCAGATGGCTCTTGTTTCCCCCGGAAAAACAGAGAATTGAGAAAAGGAATAAAAAACCTGTCAGGGTAATGGTTTTCATCACGGAAAGTGATTTCTGTATCAAATTTCCGGAGAATAATTCAAATAGCACTGCCCTTAAAGGGCAAGATCACTAGCGCAGGGCAGCGCCCTGTGTTGAAAGGTCTCGGTATATTTTTTTGTCCTGTAAGGGCAACATCTTCTTAATTTTATTTATTTCGCCCTTGCAGGGCTTGTGGGTCAATGATCCGTTCCAGAAACAGGGCGATGCCCTGTGCTACTGATTATAGCCCTTTTAGGGCAAAAATCAATTGCGGACTAATCCTTACCTTCAAGGAACTTTATAAAATAATCTCTCTTGGCACCGAGAGTTCAGAGGGCATTGGCTTTTCATTACTTTCAGCAGGCCAGAGGAAGATCAAAGGCTTGATCGAATTTCCGGAATGAATGTTCATTGAAGATGCGGCTGAAATTATCATTCGACTCGAGCAGGTGGCTCATTGGTGGCGGAGTCATCGGTTTGGTGAATATTACCTTGGATCATAGTTCCATAGTCGAGGATTGCGGCGAGCCAGCATTGGGTTCCGATCTGAACGGTCGGATAAACCGTATGATCACGAATGTCGGTAAGGGTATTCCCACAAGTTAAAGAAACTGCCGACTGAACAATGATATTTCTTGCTTTGGCTGCACTGCACAACACCGCATTTGCATAGGAATAGGAAATCAACTTGGTTCCGATTCCGGCTACGGATGGAGTAAAGATGGATGTTATTGGATTGACTCTGGGACCTGAATAGGTGCCGCCCAATGGAAGACCGCCTTTCAGGGACTTGGATAAATGGTGATGGTTCCCCAAGTGGTATCGGTACAGTTGTCATTATGCCGCACATAAAGTTCTACGGTATAATTGCCGGGGCTTGAAAAAAGATGAGAAGGAGTTGCAAGAAAAGAAACATTCTCCACACCGGAAGAAGGATCTCTGAAATTCCAGTGAATCGTATCTGCCGGAGGCCAGATGTCACCAGAGAAATGCATGGAATCCACTTGGCAGTCAGACCCGGTACTATGTAAGTAGGCCTCATACCTTTGGAGAAATTGGGGCAGTCCACCGTGATTGAACGTTCCGCTGGTATGGGTTATAGCATTGCTTTGGAAATGGCAGTCAAGACCACTTACATTAGGGTTGTTGATGACATTTAAGGAGTCTAAAAAAACTAAATAGTCTGGCTTTCCTTATACAGGAATTCCGGATCAAGGTCAGCTTCGTTATCCCATTCTATGGTGTCGAAACTAATATGAACCGTATTAAATAATGTAACGTCATTTAATTCTATGAAAATACCCGAAGTAAGATATGGCTTCATATCGAATTGGCGTTTTTCACCATTTTCAAATGTCAAATGAAGAAGATAATCAGAGATTGGTTTAACTTCTGTGACTGATAAATACATAATCTATTTTAAGGGTTCAATTGAAAACGGTTTCTCACCATTCTGACAGAGTTTCCAGTCAGCCAGTAACTCTTCCTGATGTATTTCGATCCAGGCTAAAACTAACCTTAACTGCCTTGATGGAATCAGACCTTCGAGAACTTCACACGTATTGATATCAATAACAGCTTTTAAATCCTGGTAAAAAACATGTATATGAGGCGGATTATGTTCCTTGGGTGCATAATACATCCGGATGATAATCCCGAAAAACATTGAAAGAGTTGGCATATTTTGTTACTTCAAAACAAAAGTAATTAATAAATAGAAAGTGCAACGTGCAAAACGAGCGCTTTGCACTTTTTTTGAATATGCGAATCCGGGAATGACGAATATGCGAATTTCCTCACTAATCACAAATAACTTGCAAATTGCAATTTACAACTTGCAACTAATCCTTGACACACCTCACCGGAAACGCATTGTTCCGGGATGCGGACCAGAAGGATTAAGGCTTTCATCACGGAAAGTGATTTCTGTATCAAAGGTAGGGGAAAATTATTAAAAGTTCTTGTCAACTTATCTATCTCCTCGCCCCAGAGAATATAAAATTGAACCTTGGGGCGAGGGGATAAGATAGTTGAATGGAGGGGAGCGGCATGGGATATTGGAGTTCAATTATTCATTGTTCATTTTTCTCTTTTCAGTCTACATTTTTCATTTTTATCTGATTCACTGAACGATTCAGTGATGACTGAAAATTGAAAAGTGTACATTGAAAAGTGAAAAATGAATAATTGACATTTCCTCCCCCTCTCTTTGAAAAAAATAGAGGGGGACCGAGGGGGTGAGTTCTTCAGGGTCAGCACGCGTCAGAGACGCGTGCTATTGAGGAAGGACAAAAAGGTGCACTTCCTGATCGAATAAGGAGCGAAACTTACCAATTAAACGGAGGAAATCCGTGAGGGGTACGCAGGGTAATGAGAGATTTTTTTGTGACTTTTGGTATCCCGGGCATGAAATTGCGACATAGCGAGAGGCGAAATAGCGAAAAAAAGGGAGTTTGTAAGGTTTTTAAAGTTTGTAAAGTTCATAAAGTTATAACGGGAGCATGGCTCCGCCGGGGGATCGCCGACGAAACCAACCTCCTTTACAAACTTTAAAAACTTTATGAACTTTATGAACTCGACCGCGGACTTGCTACGTGCGTAGTACCGGCCTCACCTCCGCCACGGAATTACCCGCGTGGTCAATGGCCCTGACGACGATCCGGCCGTGTTTGCCGGGGGTAAGATCTTCTTTTGCCTGGTAGACCCAGAGGCCGTCGCTGAGGTCCTCCGCCGCCATGCCGCTTTCGATCTCATGGCCCAGGGCGTTGAGGACAAATACCAGTACTGCAACAACGCCGTTCTTGTCCCAGGCATCGACATGGATGAGGTCGCCTTTCCGGCCTTTGTATTCTTCCAGGCTGATGTTTTCAATCTTGGGTTTCAGCATGTAGTCGGAGACCGCCTTGTTACAGGCGGTACAGCGGCCTTTGGCCTTTTTCTGGTAAAACTGCTTTTTTTCGGGGTCTTTAATGGCTTGCTGGGCATAGCGCATGGCTTCGCCGAAACGTTTGCGGTTGGCTTTCTGGGCTTTGCTCCATCTTACGTTGGAGAAATCGGGACGCGACTGCATGACCGACTGGCCGTATACCCACCGGAAGACGACGTTCCCGAACAGTCCCCGGTAGCCATGGGTGATGGAATTGTGTTGAGTGTGGGCCATAGGAAGGTATTTATGATTTGTGATTTGTGATTTGTGATTTGTGAGTTGTGAGTTGCGAGTTCATTCGCATATTCGTCATTCGCATATTCGTTATTTGTTAAGACGTAAAATCTATCCTGTTGTTACATTATTAACGAATCATTCTATCTTTGCGCGAAATTTCAAACCACAAACCATTCAGCATCAATCATGAGAAAAAGCTTACTGTTTATTGCCCTTTGCCTGTTGATCCCGGGTTTTATCATGGCCCAGAAAGAGGAGAAAAAAGCCCCTATGTTCGGCCTCAACCTGACAGGGCTGATCAAGACTGACTTTATTTATGATTCCAGGCAAACAGAGAGCCTCCGGGAGGGATCGCTGCTGTTTTATCCCTTGCCGGAAAATCTTGATTCACAGGGGAAGGATATCAATGCCAAAAACAATTTCACCTTTCTTTCACTGCAGAGCAAACTGACACTGAACATTACGGGTCCGGATGCCTTGGGGGCCAAGACCTCGGGTATGATCGAAGCGGAGTTTTTCGGGAATGCAAATACCAACCTGAATGTGTTCAGGATGCGGCATGCTTTTATCCGTCTCAACTGGCCGAAAACCGAGTTGCTGATCGGGCAGTACTGGCACCCGATGTACGAGGTCAACTGCTGGCCGGAGGTGGTTTCGGCAGACGCCGGACTTCCCTTTAAAGTATATGCGCGGAACCCGCAGATCCGCATTACACAGCAGGTGGGGAACTTCAGGTTCATCGCGGCGGTCATGTCGCAGATGGATTTTTCAAGCAACGGTCCTGATGGAGCTAGCCCGAAATACCTGAGGAATACCGCCATTCCGGAATTTGATCTTCAGGTTCAGTACTGGAAAAAGAATGAAGTTACTGGCAACGAATTCCAGGTTGGTGCAGGCGTTGATTACCTGTTACTTACACCCCGGCTCTCAACCGAAGTGATCACAAAAAAGGCTTATGATACAGTTGTAAACGGACTTGTCGTGCATCATGATGCTGTGAAAAAAACCTATGTTTCGGACACGAAAATCGGCTCCTTTTCCGCTAATGCGTTTATGAAGTTAAAGGTAAAGCCGCTTACCATCAAGATGGGCGGCATATACAGCCAGAATGGCTATGCCTTATCCATGATCGGGGGGTATGCCGTTAAGGGCATCATCGATTCACTGAAAAACACCGTGGATTATGCAAATGTGAGCACTGCAGCTTTCTGGGCTGATATTGCCACCAACGGAAAGAGATGGCAGGTTGCACTTTTCGGCGGTTTCAGCAAGAACCTTGGTGCCGGCACAAAGATCATCGGGCCTTACTACTCCAGAGGATCGAACATCGATCACCTTTACCGGGTAGCACCCAGGGTGCTTCTGAACGCGAACAAGGTTCGTTTTTCAGCGGAACTTGAGTATACCGTTGCCTCCTATGGTACGACAACAAATATGGGGTATGTTACCAATTCGAAAGATATCGGTAACCTCCGCTTTCTTGTTGGCGTTTATTACTTCTTTTAATGGTCCCGAACCCAGGATTATCGATCACTGATTTTGATTACCTCCTGCCCCCGGAACAGATCGCACAGTTCCCGCTGGAAAACAGGGATGCATCAAGGTTGCTGGTCTGTAAGGACTCAGTGATCACTGAAGATCTCTTTTCAGGGATCGGTAATTACCTGCCGGAGAAAAGCCTCCTTGTTTTCAATGATACCCGTGTGATCCGCGCCCGGCTGATCTTTGCAAAGGAGACCGGGGCCACTATCGAGATCTTCTGCCTGGAACCTATTGCACCTGTAAAAGAGATGCAGGCAGCCTTTGCACAAAAGGAATTGTGCACCTGGAGCTGCCTCGTTGGGAACCTGAAACGCTGGAAAGAAGGGCGGCTGGTAAAACATTTCGAAATTGAAGGTGAACATTTTTCCCTTTTTGCTGAAAAGAAAGAGGCGCTTGGCGACGGCTGTTTTGCCATTGAATTTCACTGGGAGCCGGCGAATCTCGCCTTTTCCACTGTTCTTGAGAGAGCAGGACTTGTGCCTTTGCCACCATACATTAACAGGGCCTCCTCCGAAACCGATCATTCCCGTTACCAGACAATTTTCGCACACTATGAAGGTTCTGTTGCAGCCCCTACCGCCGGCCTTCATTTCACAGAGAGCGTCCTTGAGGAACTTAGGAAGAAAGAGATTTCTGCTGAAAAGGTGACCCTGCATGTGGGCCTGGGAACATTCAGGCCGGTCAGTGCACCTGACATCTCGCAACACATCATGCACAGCGAGAAGATCATTGTACAACCGGAACTGATCAGACAGCTTGCTGTAAACACAACCCGGCCGGTTGTTGCTGTCGGGACCACCTCCGCACGTACTCTTGAAAGCCTCTACTGGCTGGGAGTGAAACTTATTGTTGACGGTGACGGACTTCACCCGGAGATCAGTCAGTGGGATCCCTATGAAGAGCGGTTCAGCACTGGAATTCCCAGGCAGGAAGCATTATCCGCCCTGCTGGATTATCTTGAACGGAAAGGCATGAGCGAGTATTCGGGAAGCACCCAACTCATGATCGTGCCCGGCTATTCATACCGAATAGTGAACGGACTGATCACCAACTTCCATATGCCCCAAAGCACACTTCTCCTGCTCATTGCCGCTTTCATTGGCGATGACTGGAAGACGGCCTATCAGTATGCTCTTGAGCACGGTTTCCGGTTTCTGAGTTATGGGGATGCCTGCCTGTTTTTTCCGGGAAAAATCAAATCTGAATAATTCTTTCTATCTTTGTAACTGTTAATCATTCCAATAAAGAAACCATGCTGCTCTCTGTATTATTAATATTCGGTCTGGGAAATCCTGAATTGATCCTGATCGCCCTTGTTGTGTTCCTGATGTTTGGCGGAAAGAAAATTCCCGAACTCATGAAAGGCCTTGGAAAAGGAGTGAAAAGTTTCAAGGAAGGAATGGAAGGACTCGACGAAAAGAAGCCTGAAGACAAGAAAGAACCTGCAAAGGAGCCGGAGAAGGAAAAAACCAATTGATCTGTTTCTGATCACCTCCCACCACAGGGAAAACAATCCCTGATTTTCGTTCCAACATTTTCTCTTTCACGCAAATAACGCAAAGGTTCCGCAGAGAGCGCGAATTTATCTCGCCATTTCGCTATTTCGCTATCTCACTATTTATTATCTGGAATTCCTCTAAATTTTTATCACCCTGTTAATAATTTAACACTTGATACATTTTTATATCTATCTTTGTAGATATGATAGTTATATCATCATCATATGATGATATGTGCAACTAAATGTGATCCAACGCACAAAACCCAACCAATGAAAAAACTTCTGATTCTGGGCGCAGGTACGGGAGGTACCATCATGGCCAACAAAATGAGTAAAGTACTGGACCGGTCGGAATGGGAGATCACCATTGTTGATCAGTTCCGCACACACTATTACCAGCCAGGGTTTCTCTTCATTCCTTTTGGAATGTATACTAAAGATGATGTTGTAAAACCCAAAACCAGCTTTCTGCCTATTGGGGCAAACGTGATCTTCCAGGAGATTGATAAGATCGACGGGGCCAATAACCATGTTTTACTGAAAGATGGAGTTTCCCTAAAGTATGATTTCCTGATCATTGCAACGGGAACGAGGGTCTTCCCGGAAGAGACGCCCGGCATGCTCGGCCCCTCCTGGCACCGGAACATTTTTGATTTTTACACTATCGAAGGAGCTACTGCCCTTGCTGATTTCTTTAAGACCTGGCAGGGCGGAGAACTGGTGATTAACATTGCCGAAGTTCCGATAAAATGCCCTGTTGCACCTCTTGAATTCGCCATGTTTGCAGACGCTTTCTTTGTTGAGCGCGGCTTGCGGAATAAAGTCAACATCTCCTATGTAACGCCCATGTCAGGAGCCTTTACGAAACCCAGGGCTTCGAAAATACTCGGCAGCATGCTGGAGGAAAAGAATATAAACATCATTCCCGATTTTTATCTTGAACGGGTTGACCAGGAAAAGAAGGTCATTGCATCTTACGACGAACGTGAAGTTCCTTATGACTGTCTCGTAACCATTCCGGTTCATAAAGGCGATGCGATGGTCGGCCGAAGCGGGCTCGGAGATGACATGGATTTTGCAAAAGCACATAAACATACCCTGCAATCTGACTTTTTCCCAAATATTTTCGTGATCGGTGACGCAGGGAACTTCCCTACCTCGAAAGCAGGATCGGTTGTTCACTTCCAGGCAGATGTTCTTACCGAGAACATCCTTTGCGCCATTGAAAACAGGCCATTCACGGCATTTTCCGATGGACATGCCAACTGCTATATTGAATCCGGGTTTGGAAAAGGAGCCCTGATCGATTTCAATTATGATACAGAACCCCTGCCGGGATCCTTCCCATTTCCAGGCATCGGGCCATTTGGACTACTCAAGCAGACACGCGCCAACCATTATGGTAAGCTGATGTTCCGGTGGATATACTGGCATATCCTGTTAAAAGGAAAAGAGATGCCTATCGACTCGAAGATGACAATGGCCGGTAAAAAAATGTAGGAGGCTGTCATGGAAGAAACGAATTACCAGGAACAGATCAACGCAATCAACAGGAAACTGGATGTGATCCTCGGTTTTGTTGAGCAACGTCAGCGCAAGCAGGAAGAGATCGACGACCTCATTACGGATGTGAACATCGTTGCCAAAGATGCTTTTAAAAACACCGTGGTGATGCTCGACAAAGCAGGTGTAGAGCTTGATTCCGGCGAACTCTCCGGACTGCTTATCAAACTGCTGCAAAACATCGGCACCTTTTATGAGATGATGGAGATGATGGAAAGTGCGAAGGATTTCATGAAGGACCTCTCCCCCATCCTGCACCAGGTAGGTCTCGATGCCGTAAACAAAATGAATGAGCTCGACCAGAAGGGTTATTTTGAGGCCCTTCGCCAGATGGGAACAATGGCTGATAAATGGGTCCAGGCACTATCCACGGTAAAAATGGATGATAAAACAGATGATAAATCCATGTGGCAACTGATGAAGGAGCTTAGGTCTCCGGAGGTGAGGAAATCCCTTTCCTATGCTCTACGTCTTGTGAAAGAGGTAAATAGCCCGGGAAAATGACGAATATGCGAATGACGAATATGCGAAATAAATAATCAATCACAAATCACAAATAAAAACCATGGCACAGAAAACCTATGCTGGAGTAACCGTAGAGGTTACGGAGGAGGGTTACATGACGAACCCTTTACAATGGACAAAAGAAATTGCAACTGCGATTGCTCTGGAGGAGAATATCACGCTGACTGAAACACATTTCGCTGTACTGGAATTTATCCGCAACCGTGCACAGAAAGGTGAAGCGCTGACGATCCGCTCCGTTGGAAATTCAGGGATCGTGGACATCAAGGGATTTTATACACTGTTTCCGGGAGCGCCTATGAAAAAGGCAGCAAAAATCGCAGGCTTGCTTAAACCTGCCAGTTGTGTTTAATATTTAAAAACAGGAAAAATGTCTAAAGAAGAATTTCCTTTAAAAAAAGTGTGTATCATCTGTGCAAAGGGCACGATCGAAGATGTTTATGCAACATTGGTGATGGCCAATGGCGCCGTAATGGAAGGCATTGAGACCAAAATCTTTTTCACCTTCTTCGGATTGGATGCGATCACAAAAAAACAGATGGCATACCTGCATACCGGGACAATCGGGAATCCTGCCATGCGCATGCCGGGCGGACTTCCCTTTCCAAGTATACTCGGGATGCTGCCTGGCGTTGAAGCAGGAGTTTCAGCCATGATGAAAAGCCAGATGGAGGCGCTCGACATACCGAAAGTGGGAGAATTCCTGGAGATGATCGATGCCGGTGGTGGCGAGATTTATGCCTGCAAACTTGCCATGGATATGTTCAAACTGAAAAAGGAAGACCTGTGGGATGGTGTGAAGGGGGTTCTGACCGTTGGTGATTTTTATGAAAAGTGTGGCGGACTTCAGACACAGATCATCTTCACCTAGAGAATTTACGATCAGACGATTTTAGATTGCAGATTGAATTGGCGGATTAATCCTAAACCATTTTAATAATCCCTCAATCTATAATCGTCCAACCGTAAATTATATCACCCGTTTTTACTTATTTGCTGAAGGAGATCCATATTCTCGATCCGAACCGTCTTTCCTTTCAGCCCAAGGATTCCGTCTTCCTTGAATTTCGTGAGCACCCGTGTTGCACTTTCACGGGAAATACCGATCAGATCAGCCAGTTCCTGTCGTGAGAAGGGAATATCAAAGTCCGGACTCTCGTAAATGATGGTCGAAAAATAGAGGATCGCATCCGCAACCCTTCCATAGGTCTTTTTTTGTGACTGGTTAACAAAGCGATGAAAATTATTCAGGCTGTCGCGACTCACCGAAACCAGGATCTCATAAGCAAACCCCCCGTTCTGCCTGACAAGGCGGTTAAACAGGTTGATGTCGATATAACAGACCTTGATATCTTCAAGAGCAGCATAGGAATAATGGTTGATCCGGTCACCAAAAAGCGACGGCAGCCCCAGGTAGGTATATTTCTTAACGATCTGCAGGATCTGCTCCTTGTCGCTGGCATTTTTTATGTACTCTTTTACAAGGCCTGATTTAAGGTAAATGATATGGGAAGTGAGTGTCCCTTCATGGAGAATGATGTCACCTTTCTTAAATTCAGCTTCCCGGCTGTTCTCGTTTACAAGATCCAGTTCATTCATGTTCAGCACGGCGGCAGCACAGGATTTTTCCTGGCAGTCGCGACAGGGAGTTTTTTTTTCGAAATAGTCAGAAAACATAATAAAACCGGATGGAAGATAAATGATTTACAAATTTCGGGAAAATTCAGATTTGGCTTTTGTGATATTCGTCACTTTATATTATGGTCCTCGTCACGCCGTGCAGCTGTATCAATCACAGGCAAATGTAGTGATTATCACCGATACCGTTAATTTTCAGGGCATGAGGTTGGCTACCTTTGGCCTTGTAAATGTACTGATATTTATCTATCTGATTATAACGATATGAAAATTGCTATCCCAACACATGACGGCATCACCGTCGCCCCTGTTTTCAGACATGCACGCGGATTTCTTATTTGCACCATTGAATTCGGAGAGATCACCCATGAAGAGATCCGGTGGAACCTCCTGAGTGAAATCCTGACAGCCGAAGATGGATTTTTTTATAATCTGAAAGATTGCAGCCTTGTTATTGCCAACAGCATCAGCGATTATGCTGTCAGAAAACTTCTCGGTGACGACAAAAAGGTTATAATTTCAGAAGAGACCGTTATCACCAATGCACTGCTCCACTACCGGGATCAGGAAATGGTCGTGGAAAGCAATCTCACCTGTTGTCCCTGATCCATGCTCCTGTTATGACTCCCGAGCAATATTTTGATGCCTTTCGAAAAGATATCATTGGCATAGACCAGGAATTTGAAACGGCCTGCGGCCTTCAGAAACTGGTATATGCCGACTGGATCGCCAGTGGCCGACTCTACAGGCCTATTGAAAATGTAATGACTGAGCGTGTAGGCCCTTTCATTGGAAATACCCATACCGAGACCAGTGAGGTCGGCAAGAGGATGACCAATGCCTACCATTTGGCTCATAAACTGATAAAGGAACATGTTAATGCCGGCAAAGATGATGTGATCCTCACAACAGGATTCGGCATGACAGCTGCGCTTGTTAAATTTCAGCGTATACTTGGCCTGAAGTCATGTGGTCAGATTTCAGGAAGGGATTGTCTGAAAGAGCAGGAACGGCCGGTGATCTTCCTCACGCACATGGAACACCATTCCAATCATACCACCTGGTGTGAAACGGTAGCGGATGTGGTGGTCATCGAACCCGGGAAAGATCTCCTTGTTGACCTCGGCAATCTTGAAAAAGCATTGATAAAATACAAGGACAGGAAACGGAAGATCGGCTCCTTTACAGCCTGTTCAAATGTGACGGGTATCCGCACTCCGTATCACAAAATGGCAGCACTAATGCATCATTACGGCGGGCTTGCCTTTATTGACTTTGCTGCTTCAGCTCCCTATGAACCGATGAATATGCATCCTGAAGATCCGGCGGAAAAACTTGATGCGATCTTTTTTTCACCCCATAAATTCCTGGGTGGCCCCGGAGCTTCCGGTGTACTTATTTTCGATTCATCCCTCTACAAGATAAAATCCCCTGATCAGCCAGGTGGCGGAACCGTTGACTGGACCAACCCATGGGGTGAATACAAATTCATTGACAATATCGAGCTCCGTGAGGATGGCGGCACACCTGGCTTCCTCCAGGCAATGCGCACGGCCATGGCGATCACTGTTAAGAATCGCATGGGCACGGAGATGATCCGGCAGCGTGAACAGGAATTGCTGAAACAGGCATTCGCCGGTTTGCGGACCATTCCTGGTCTGAATATTCTTGCAGATAATACAGAAGATCGCCTTGGCGTGATCTCATTTTATTTTACAGGAATTCATTATAACCTCGTCGTAAAATACCTGAGCGACCGCTTCGGTATCCAGGTACGGGGGGGATGTGCCTGTGCGGGGACTTATGGTCACTACCTCCTGGATGTAACCCCCGACCAATCGAAAAAAATCACGGACAAGATCAACCGTGGCGATCTCTCAGAAAAACCAGGCTGGGTAAGACTTTCACTCCACCCAACCATGACTTCTGATGAACTCGCGAAGATCATTGATGCATTAAGGGAGATAGGGATAAATCATAATACCTGGTCAAAAGAGTATACCTATGACTACCACACCAATGAATTCCGGAACATCCGGGAGATCAATTCCATGCCGGAAATAGAATCCTGGTTAATGCCGGAGATCTTCTGATAAACAATTGATATTTCAAGGAATAAAACATGAGAAATATTATGTTCGCACTTCACATTTCGCGTCTTGTCGGAGCAGTGTTGTTGCTATTGATAGTGACGACGGCATGCAATCATGGCCCGATTAATAACGGCGTGGTGCCGGTGCCAGCCAACCCCCTGAAGGGCCGCCTGATTCCACATCTGGATCACAGTGCCTATTTCAGGGACACGATACTGACCCCACAGGATGTCACCCGGGCCTGTCTCAAGTGTCATCAGAACAGTGCCAAAGAGGTGATGAAGACCGCTCATTGGACCTGGATCAGCGGGGATGCCGTTCGCAACGGCAAGGACATCCTTATCGGGAAACGCAACCAGATCAACAACTTTTGCATCAGCATTGTAGGAAACTGGGCTTCCTGCACCACCTGCCATGCCGGTTATGGCTGGGGGGACAATAACTTCGACTTTTCCAAAGAGGAAAACGTAGATTGCCTGGTCTGTCACGACGGTTCCGGCACCTATTCCAAAACTAAGCGTGGCTTACCGAAAAACACTGTTGACCTGCGGATAGTCGCCGGTAGTGTTCGCCGACCCAACAGGGATAATTGCGGAGCCTGTCATTTCAATGGCGGTGGTGGCATGGGAGTGAAGCACGGAGATCTTGATGAATCATTGCTGAATGCGAACCAGGAACTGGATTTTCATATGGGGAAACTGAATTTTCAGTGTGTCGACTGCCACCAGACCAGGCATCACATGGTCCCGGGAAAATTGAACACAACCTATACTGAAAGAACAAAAGTCTTAAGGTTTGGGTGCGAAAATTGCCACACAGAAAAACCACATAGTGACCATCGTCTTAATGAACATACAGACAAGATTGCCTGCCAGACATGCCATATTCCCGAGTTTGCGAGAAAACTTCCGACCAAAATGACCTGGGACTGGTCGAAAGCCGGTGATTCCACCCGTAAAGACAGCCCACATGAATACCTTAAAATCAAAGGTGAATTCCACTATGAGGAAGATGTAATCCCAACTTATGCCTGGTATAACGGCAAAATGGACCGGTACATCCCCGGTGATCAGCTCGACAACCAAAAGGAACACAATATCAATCACCCCCAGGGTTCCCGTACAGATCCCACGGCAAAGATTTACCCCTTTAAAGTTCATCATACCAAACAACCCTATGATCCCGTCAACAACATCCTGATTCCCCCGATCACAAGCGGAGAAGGAGGATTCTGGACGAAGTTCAACTGGGATTTTGCGATAAAGAAAGGTGCTGAGCTGAACGGCTTACCATACAGCGGAAAATACGGTTTCACGGAGACCAAAATGTACTGGCCCATTACCCACATGGTAACCACCAAAAAGAATGCCCTTACCTGCAAAGATTGTCACACAAAAGGCGGACGCATGAACTGGAAAGAGCTTGGATATGGTGATGATCCGCTTCAGGGCCCAAAGAAATCAACTTACTAAAATCAGCAGCGTGCTATGAAAAGAAAACCAAAGCCGGTAACAAATCCTTATTTTGCAGGTACCATTCTCGGGATCGTTCTTTACTCCGCTTATGCTTTGACCCACAGCGGGCTGGGTGCTTCCGGCGCGATCAGCCGTATTCAGGTGGCGCTGACGAAATTGGTCTGGTCATCTCATGTGGATAAAGTAGGCACCTTCGCTGCTGCAGGCGCAGGAGACCGAAATCCACTGGATCATGCCAGCGTTATCCTTCTTTTAGGAGCATTTGCCGGGGGCATGATTTCTTCCGCTATCAACGGCCGCATGAAACTCGAAATCTATAAAGGGCCAAGGATCACCAATGTTCAACGACTCTTCTTTGCCCTTCTCGGGGGCATTATCATGGGATATGGCGCCAGGTTTGCCCGCGGATGTACATCCGGGCAGGCATTATCCGGAGGCGCCGTGCTCTCACTCGGAAGCTGGGCATTCATGTTCAGTGTATTCATCGGGGGTTATGCCATTGCGTTCTTTGTCCGTCGTCTTTGGGTTGATTAAAAAATAGAGGAGGTCCATTATGTTACCAATAGATATCATTGCATTACTAGGAAAATTCGGAGGTTACATTGTTTTCTTCCTGATCGGAGCCGGGTTCGGCGTTTCGCTGGAACTGGCTGGCTTTGGCGATTCACGGCGTCTTGCCGCCCAATTTTACCTGAAAGACATGACGGTATTGAAAACGATGTTTACCGGCATTATTGTCGCCTGTATTTTGATTTTTCTCACCTCGGGCGTCGGCATTCTTGATTTCTCTCAGCTGGCTGTGAACCAGACCTTCCTGTGGCCCGGCATTGTGGGCGGTGTGATCATGGGTTTTGGATTCATTATCGGCGGGTATTGTCCGGGCACCTCCGTTGTGGCGACTGCCAGCCTAAAGCTTGACGGACTTATGTTTCTAGTCGGCACCGTTATCGGAGCCGGATTTTTCGGCGAATCCCTGCCACGGTTCGAAAATTTCTGGAACTCTTCTTATACGGAACGATTTCTCGTTTCCGACTGGCTGGGATGGTCTATTGGGGCTACGGTTTTCGGAGTGACGCTTATGGCCGTTATCATGTTTTACGGAGCCGAAAAAACGGAGGAATATTTCAGAAACAAGGGAACTGGTAAACCCTGGTCGTGGAAGATATCACGCCGGGCCTACATCTTCGGAGCCGGGACATTGTTGGCTGTCGCAATGCTGGTATGGTTGGTCGGTCAGCCTGACCCGATCCGCAAATGGAAATATATGGAAAGCCGGTATGCAGGAATGCTTACCACCAGGGCGGTGTTCATTCATCCGCTGGAGTATGTGAAAACAAACAATGAATCATCGATCAAACTAATAACATACGATCTGCGCCCTGAGAAGGAGTTTCAGGCATTTCATCTGAGTGGTTCGGAGAATGTAAAACCGGAGGACTTTCTCAATCCTGAGTTCGTGGCTCCGCTTGCCCAGCTTCCCCCGCAGGGAGTGGTTGTTCTCATCGCCGATGATGATGCAGTTTCAGTCAAAGCATGGCAATACCTGAAAGTGCAGGGAGTTGTCAACCTCTATATTCTTGAAAACGGCCTGCATAACTGGAACAGTATTTTTGCCGGGAAGAGCGTTGAAGGTAAAGAGATCAACCTGGCCGCTCCATCCGCGGAAGTTCTGAAACTCTTTCCGAAAGATGTCTATATTCAGAAAATTAAGATCGGTACAAAGAAACACGCCGGAGGGCTTTGCGGCTAAAACAGCAATACCATATGAAAGTAGTATCTATATTGAAAACAGCAATCTGCCTGCTGATACTGGGATTGACAGTGTCGGTTGCAACGGCACAAACGTCACCGGCCAGTGCACCCTCCAGCCAGGAGTGCATGACGTGCCATGTGAAAACCATATCCCTGCCCGCGTACAACACCTCGGTTCATAAATCGCTTACTTGTACCGCCTGTCATATAAAAGACGAATCAAAACAGAAAGGCAATGCTTTGCCGGGTGCAACCTCCTGCGTCTTCTCCTTTTTACCGGGGAATAATTGTCAAAGCTGCCACAAAACGATTGCCAAAGAGCATGAGACGAGTATTCACAATGCAAAACGACTTCCTATCGCCTGCTCAAAATGTCATGCAGATATCCATACGATCAGGTCTTTAAAAAATGACAAAGTATCTTCCGCCAAACTTTGCGGACAATGTCATGCGCACGAATCGGCTTATTTCAGCTCTGTACATTATCAGGCTCTCGCCAAAGGCAATAACGATGCTCCGGGCTGTACAGACTGTCATGGCCTTCATGCGATCAGCAAGATTGATAACATCGCCCGGGGGCGGTCATTCCATACCCAGACCTGCCTGAAGTGTCACGCGGACGAGAAGAAAATGGCACATAACAAGGTGACCACAATTGCGCCGGAGACCTATTTTGAGAGTTATCACGGAAAGAATATGCGTCTCGGATATCCGGAGCGGGTAGCCGGCTGCTCCGATTGTCACGGCACACATAACATTCTTCCGGCAAAAGATCCGAAATCCACCGTCAACCCGGCAAACATGGCCGGCACCTGCCGGAAGTGTCATGCTGGAGCCGGGAACCGCTTTGCAAAATTCATCCCACATGCTGAACCCAACAACCATCGCAAGTTTCCGACGCTGTTCTGGGTCACGATCTTCATGAACGGACTGTTGGCGGGTACTTTCCTGTTCTTCTGGATTCATTCTATTTTATGGGCATTCAGAGGATTCGTGGAAAAGAAACAAGCACGTAACGCGCAGTTTTTCTCAAAATCGGCACGTTATGCTCCCGAACACCTGAACATTAAACCGAAAGTTTACCGCCGCTTCTCAACAGTTCATATCGTGCTGCACCTTTTCGTCGTGACCAGTTTCCTGGGTCTGGCTCTGACAGGTCTGCCGCTGAAATTTAACCAGACTGCCTGGGGCAAGGCGCTGATGGACTTTTACGGCGGCACAGTCAGTGCAGGGTATATACACCGCATCTGTGCCATTATCACCTTTGGCTATTTCATTACTGCACTGGTGATGAGCATGCAATTCCTCTTCTCGAAAAAACGTTCAGACGAAGGCCTTTTCAAACGGTTATTCGGACCGGATTCACTTTTCCCGAACCTTCAGGATTTCCGGGATATCGCGGCGATGTTCCGTTGGTTTTTCTTTCGCGGACCCAAGCCGGCCTTCGATCGCTGGACCTATTGGGAGAAGTTTGATTTTATGGCAGTTTTCTGGGGCGTTGCGGTGATCGGAACCAGCGGATTGCTGCTGTGGTTCCCGGAATTCTTCGGTCAATTCCTGCCCGGGTGGTTCTTTAACGTGGCTACCATCATTCACTCCGACGAGGCCCTTCTGGCAGTCGGGTTCATCTTCACAATTCATTTCTTCAACACCCATTTCCGGTTTGAGAAGTTCCCGATGGACTTTGTCATTTTCAACGGACAGGTCACAGAAGAGGAGATGGTAAACGAACGCAGCGAGCAATGGAAGCGTTATCTGAAACAGGGCATCACGAAAGACCTTGAGGTAGATAAACCAAGCAAACTTGGATGGGAAATCGCAATGAGGCTGTTTGGACTGCTTGCCGTCCTAACAGGGCTTATCCTGGCTATTCTGATTCTCTATACCTTTATCGGCTAACCTTTTAAAAAGGCAGGCAGACTACTATCCTTGCTGACTTCCGGGCCGACAACTGAAACAGCGGTCGAAACAGCGTATTAATATCCGGTTTGGGTGAAATATTTCAGTTTTGACATCTGTAATGAATTCAACCTTAAATTTGCGGGATAAAATCCTGCTATGAAATCATATTACATTGCCCTTTCTCTCTTCTTTTCCTTTTTTTTATCAACTGTTTTTTCGCAGATCCCGAATTTCAGTTTTGAGAACTGGACAACGGTTGGGAGTTATTCGGTCCCGGATAACTGGGACAATCTGAATTCGACTACTGCTCCTGCCAGTGTTTATACCTGTACCAAGGGAACGCCGGGGAATCCCGGAACCTCCTATATGAAGCTTACTTCGAAGACAGTTTCCGGGGTCGGCGTTGTTCCTGGTGTTGCAGTTTGCGGAATACTGGATCATGCCACACATTTACCAGTATCCGGATTCCCGTTTACAGATCGTCCTCAGAAGCTCACAGGAAACTGGCAATACATGATGTATGGTACAGGAAAAGGGCATATCGATGTTTTCCTGACGCATTGGAATTCAGTAACCCATTCAAGGGATACAATAGCAGGCAACAGGGTTACGCTTAGCGGTATGGTGATGGCCTGGGCTGTATTTACACTTCCCCTTACCTATCTATCCTCCAGTTATCCGGACAGCTGCACAATTTTCCTCTCTGCCAGCGGAACACCGGCAGCTAACCTTGATTTTCTCTGGGTCGACAACCTCAATTTTTCCGGCAGCGTTTCAACGGGAATAAATCCTATCCGGAACACAACCTTTACAGTATTTCCCAATCCGGCAACAGATCTGCTGAATATAAATTGCTTTTCGGAAAAGAGCGAAGAATTAGGGCTTAAGTTATTTGACCAAAATGGCCTAATCGTATTAGAATCAAAAAAACAACTGCTTCCTGGCGAAAACAAGGTTGCCTTGAATGTTTCAGCGGTCCCAAAAGGGATTTACCTGCTTCTGATCGAAGATGAAAAATCAGTGAAAACAGAAAAAGTTGTTATTCAGTAAAAAAAAACGTCTTGTCTCCGGTTTAAACCTGGTCAATTACTCTTTGCAGTGCTTCTGTAATCTGACTTGCCACAGCTGAAAGAGCAGGATTATTTACCGACTGCATTGAAACCATCGGGTTAATAGCAGCAACCTCTGTATGTGTTTTATCCTTTTCAATAACGATCACATTACAGGGTAGCATTGCTCCCAGTTTTTCCTCCAATTGCAAGGCTTTGTATGCAAACCCGGGGTTGCATGCACCAAGTATCTGGTACTTTTTAAAATCCACATCCAGCTTTTTTTTCAGGGTTTCACTGACATTGATCTCGGTTATGATCCCAAATCCCTCCTTTTTAAGTTCTTCGATCACCTTTTCTACAGTTTCTTCAAAGGAAGCCTGTATCAGTTTGCTTATGTAATATGACATGATGCAGTGTTATGATATAATCTTAATGAAATATGAATTAATAACTATTTTACAAAAATAATTTAAATCGCCTAATTATCACCCAATAATCATATATTTGTATCGAAATTTTTACATGTATCAAAAACCAGAGAAATCATGAAAAAAAATATGGGATTTGCTGACCGTGTGATCAGGGTTCTGATCGCGCTTGTTCTTATCACTTTATTTGCCTTGGGGAAGATCTCCGGCATACTGGGAATTGTGCTGCTTGTTTTCGCAGGCATCTTTATCCTGACCAGCCTTATCAACTTCTGCCCCCTCTATCTGCCTTTCAAAATAAACACCGGCAAGAAGAAGGAATAAAAGGGTCAATATCACTGCAAAAAAAGGCGCAAACTGAGAGGGAGATCCCTTTACAGTAATGCGCCTTTTCAGTTTTGGTTGTTTCTTTTACCGGATCAGATTAATTTTCGCGGTATTGATTCCTTCTTTTGACAGAACCCTGAGCAGGTAAATCCCTTCCTGCAGGTTTCCGATATTGATATGGTTCAGGTCACCGTCTGTATAGCGACGAACTTCCCTGCCATAACTATCGATGAACGCGACTTCACTGATATCCTGTATTCCGGAGATATTCACAGTACTCCTGACCGGGTTTGGATAAACACGGAAACCCGCGTTTTTTACAATCGGACGAATACCCACATTGAGTGAATCACCATACCCTGACTGGAAAAACTCTTTGGTCACGGTATCCTGTACCCAGAGAACAACCATAAGGTCATTCCAGCGTTCGATATTTGTCCCGGCCAGGTCGGCTGTGATCTCTATTGATTTTGTTTGTCCGTCAACAATGTTGATGGGCGTTCCGTGAGGTCCCGGCACCATTTTCATCATGACATTATGAAATTCCGTTTCTCCGTTTGTCGAATGGTTATGGTAGGTGACTTTTTCAACAACAGCAGCATAAAGTGTAAGATCACCTGAAACATGGGGAACAATGTCAGCATTGATCGTGACCGTGGTATCCGTTCCATTGACCGGGAAAGAATAATGGGCAACGATGTCCATAAAGGAACTGGAAGCCAGTGAAGTTGTGAAGGCGTTATTTACCCCTGCGGAGTTTGTATTGGTTTGTTTACCATCAACATAAAGATCAGGAACATAGCTGACCCCATAAAAATCACGTCGTACCCCACCCTCTTCAGTAAAATAGATATCACCCGGTGAGGGCCAGTTCATCTGGTATTTGATCAGGGTCAGCTGATCACCATGTGTTGTCAGGAAGGGAGTGAATACTGTACTGTTGAAATTCGCACAGGGTGCACAGGTTGAACTCGTGAATTCCTCATAAAAAGGCCTCCTTGCCACTGAACTTGTGGCCACATGCAGGGTCATACTCATGGTATCATTGACCGGATTCAGGTCCGGTCCCAGTCCGTTCACGTTGGATACCCATACACGCAGGCTATAATTTCCGGGAGTGAGGATGATTGAATCATTCACTGTAAATGCGGCGGTCTGGCCAAGGGTAAGTGCAAGAGCCGACAAAGAAGAGGTATGGGTGGTTCCCTGTCCGATCCGGTAATTCACATCGGCGCCTGTAAGTGTGGTTGTGCCGAAATTAAGCAGAGTTCCTTTTGCCTGGAGGTGGCCTGTACTGTATTTCGGGACATTCAGTGCTACCACGGCAGCATCCCGGGCGACGGATACAGAAAGGGAAATGTCATCAATGTACCAGTTATTTATATTGTAACTGTACCCGTTAAAAAAGAAACAGAACTGAAAGTCAGCAGCCCCTACGTCAGCATTATTGATCTGCAGAACTGTTGTCTGCTGAAAAGAACCTGTGGGATTTACCTGCATGACAGCTGTCCAGGACCCGCCGCCGGAACGGGTGGCAACTCCGATCGTAAAAGGAGTTGTATAAAAGTCCATAAACTGTTTGAACGACAAGGTAAGCGAAGTCTGACCGGTAGTATTAACCACCGGGGATATCATCCTTGAATACCCGGTAAAAGTCGGAGAATAGTAGAGCGCTGCTTCAGGTGCACTACCTCCGGCATGCACCGAGTTTGAACTGTGCCAGTTGGCACCATGTGCATCGATGGTCCAGCCGGTTGGTGGCATGGTTCCGGAACTGAAATCCTGAGTAAGCAGGGTTTGTCCGAAAAGAAACGGACTTGTGAAGAGAATCCCGATAATGAGTAAAAGTTTTGATTTCATATAAAGTTATTTTGGTTAAGGGTTCTTTTTATCCTTTTTGCTTTTCTTCTCTTTTTTCTCCTTGTGCTTTTTACAGGTGCACCGGTCTTCACCAAGCAGTTTCAGCAGTTTTATCTCCTCCTCGTGAAGTTTGATGATCCGGTCAAGTTTCTTTTCAAGGATCTCCGTTGCAGGAAAAAACTCCTTGTCGCAGGTGTTGGTCTCAATATCCTTCAACACTTTCAGCATTTGTTCCAGTAATATTTCGCGTTGTGCCATGGTTTTGCTTTAAGATTGTTAATTCCTCTGAAAAGACTGACAAACAATTTACCAGGAGAATTTGTACTCTCAAAATTATGAAAATCTTTGAATTCCATCAACTAATTTATCGCTATTTTTGTTCTCTTGTATTAAGGTGGAAACAGCAAGAAAACAAGAGAAGCCAGCGATGCCGAATAAAGAATGGAACAGGAATGATGAGATGACCTTCTGGGAGCACCTGGACGAACTCAGGGGAATATTGATACGCAGTGTGGCCGCGGTGTTTATCTTGTCGCTCGTTGCATTTGCCTTCAAACATTTCCTGTTTGACGTGGTCATCCTTGCTCCAAAAGATACAGGATTCATTACTTACCGCATCCTCTGTAAACTGGGAAAGCTGCTTTCAATTGATTCACTGTGTATGGACACGTCCTCCCTTCACCTGATCAACATCAACCTGGCAGGGCAGTTTATGGCGCACATGACCATCTCTCTCATCGCCGGATTTATCGTAGCGTCCCCTTATATCGTCTGGGAATTCTGGCGGTTTATCAAGCCCGGTCTTACTGATAGTGAGAAAAAGAATACACGCGGTGCTGTTTTTATTATCTCGTTATTGTTCGTGACCGGGGTTTTGTTCAGCTACTTTGTAGTAGTGCCCCTGATGGTGAATTTCCTGGGGAATTACCAGGTCAGTGATTCGGTGACCAACCAGATTGCGCTCACCTCCTATACAAGTTCCGTAACAACCATGTCGCTGCTGATGGGTCTCGTCTTTGAGTTCCCGGTCGTGGTGCTTTTCCTGACCAGGATCGGGATTCTCACACCTAAATTCCTGCGGGAGTACCGGAAGCACACCATTGTGGTCATCCTGATTGTTGCCGGAGTAATCACACCCAGCCCCGATGTCTTCAGCCAGGTGGTGGTTGCCTTGCCCCTCTATGCACTTTATGAGATCAGCCTCTTTCTTTCAGCGAAAATATACCGGGAAAAGCAGCTTAATTCAGAAGATTGATCCTCCGTTGTAACCTGTGCGGATCCTTTTCGTCTAATCCAGCAAATCATCAATAACCCGGAATTCATGGAACCCAAAAGACTTTACAGAAACACATCCGAAAAAGTTATTGCAGGCGTTTGCAGCGGACTCGGCGAGTATTTTATCCTTGACCCGCTGCTGATCCGTCTTATTTTCGTTGTACTCACCCTGGCAGCCGGAGGCGGATTGCTTTTCTACATCATTCTCTGGATCGCAATGCCGGAACGACCTGTCATTCACAACCAACAAGAAAATACGCCCGTTATGGAAAATCCGACACCTCATGAGGAAGAATCTGCCCGCCCGGCAGAAAATCCCCAACCATCCAATCCTGTTGAAACAAAACCCGGACAACGAAAAAGGGGCAACCTGATCGGCGGACTTGTCCTGATCACCCTCGGGGTACTGTTCCTTGCAGATGAATTTATCCCCAATATCGATTTCGGGGATCTATGGCCAGTACTTCTGGTAGTTATCGGTATCGGACTCCTTGTAAAAGGTGTTTCCGGTAAAAAACAACACCCTAAAAGCTAATAAAATGAAATACAAACATCTTTTCTGGGCCATAATCCTGATCTCCCTGGGAGTTCTGTTCATCCTGAATAATTTAGGTGTGATCAGTTTTACCTGGTACACTATATGGAGACTATGGCCGCTGGTATTCATTTTCTGGGGAATCGCAATATTCCCTGTGAAAGATTCTGTCAAATTCGGACTTTTGGGGGGATTGCTCATTCTCACTGCCTTTGTCATCAGCAAGCTCCCGGACGACAACCCATGGCCACTGCACTTCCACCATAATGGCCACAATTTTAACTGGAGTACGGATAAAGATGATGATGAAGATTCTGATACCCGGAACTTCAAAGATCAGAAACTGAGCGTTCCTTTTGACACCATCTCATTGAAGGGTGTTCTGAACCTTGATGCAGCAGCGGGGAACTTCAACCTGATGGATACGACAGCTGATTTTCTTTCTTTCAGTAAAACCGGTGATATCGGTAACTATGAATTGACCTCCAGTGATAAAAACAAAGTCAAGGACATTTCATTGAAGCTAACCGATAATCATACATCCGGTACTATTAAGGAAAATAAGGTGGTCATCCGGCTGAACCCCAAGCCCGCATGGAACCTTAATTTCAATATAGGTGCCGCCGACATGAACCTGGACCTGAGCAGGTTTCGTATCGATACGGCTACCTTTGATGCCGGAGCCTCTTCCATGGAGATCCGTTTGGGAGAGATGAATCCCCGGTCTGTACTGACATTTAATGCCGGTGCTTCTTCCATCGATGTGAAAATACCAAAAACAGCAGGGTGCCAGGTCTCTTCAGAATCGTTCCTTGTAAGTAAAACCTTCGACGGATTTGAGAAAAAAGGTGATCATATATACCAGACAGCAAATTTCAAATCAAGCAAAAGCAAGATCTATATCACAATAAAAACTGCTGTTTCTTCGATCAATATCACAAAGTATTGATCATTGCAGGAAAGCATCCACCAGCCTGAAAAATTCCACAGGTGCGTCAGCATGAACCCAATGAGAAGCATTGGGGATTGTTGTGATGACTGCCTGTGGAAATTTTTTATAGATTTCCAGGTGATCGCTATCGGTAATATATGGTGACCGTTCACCGCGGATGAATAAAACAGGCTTATCAAATTGCCTGTCAGACGTCACCCCTTCAAAAACAAGCGGCAAATTTTCATTCAGGGCAGGAAGGTTGAGCCTCCAGTCCAGCATGGTTTTATTTCGCCAGTAAACATTCTTCAGCAGGAACTGCCTGAGCACCTTGCTTTCCACTGCTTTCTCCAACTGTCTCTCCACATCCATTCTCGATCCGGCACTGGAAAAATCCACTGCCAGCATGGCATTGATGAGCTGCTGATGCTCCCCGTTCGGAGGGTATTTCCGCAGGCTGATATCAACGACGATTAATTTCTTTATAAGTTCCGGGAACTCAAGGGCAAAAAGCATGGCTGTCTTACCTCCCAGCGAATGCCCGATAAGGACCGGCGCTATGATGTTGTTATTTTCCAGGAATTCGCCGAGATCCTCAACCAGGGCAGGAAAATCAAACACCTGACTATGCGGAGACTGGCCATGGTTGCGAAGATCCGGGATGAATACCTCGAATTGTTCAGACAGGCTGCGGCCAAAGGTGACCCAGTTGTCGGAGAGTCCAAACAATCCATGAAGGATGATCACCGGAAACCCTTGTCCGAAGCGGCGAAAGAATAGCTTCATGCCTTAAAAAATAATTCTGTTTATTAACAATATTTTGTTGAAAAAAAAGTTAACAATCATGTCAAAATTAAGTAAAAAATGTACCTATTTGCAAACCAAATTACGCATTGAATAATTATTGTTAAACATTCTAAAATAAATTTTCAAGAAACTGATTATTAATGCTTTTGAAAAGAATAAGCAAAATGGAAAAGCAGCCTGATGATCGGTTTTTTACAACAGTCAAGAGATGGAAAGACTTCACAACGATAAACCGGTCATAATCCACACAGAGCTCAACGAAGACGAAGAGCCTCCAAGTCAGCAGCAATTTATAAGTGAAGAAGAAATAATCCGCGCATACATCCAGGAACGGTTTGACCGTGACAAGACCAGCCTGAGTCAGCGTTCCTCCGAATTCATCCATCAGTTTTTTCCTGAAGCAACCGAGAAAGATTGGTCAAACTGGCGTTGGCAGTTAAAGAACAGCGTCAGGACCACCGATCAGTTGTCCCGTTTTATTCACCTTTCGGAAAACGAGATCCGTCCGGATCATGCGATAAACAATTCGTTGCCTATACGGATCACACCTTATTACCTGAGCCTGCTTGACCGGGAGAACCCTGAGCAGCCGCTGCGTAAAAGCGTGGTTCCCGTATTTGATGAATTTCTCAAATCGCCCGGAGAAGCTTCAGACCCGTTATCGGAAGAACATGACAGCCCCGTGCCCAACATTGTGCACCGTTACCCTGACCGTGTGCTATTCCTGGTAACAGGTTTCTGTTCGACCTACTGCCGGTACTGCACCCGTTCGCACATGGTTGCAAAAGACAAGTGCCACATTGGTGTGAAGGCATGGGAACCCGGATTGCAATATATCCGTGATCACGAGGAGGTAAGGGATGTGCTGATCTCCGGCGGAGATCCTTTAACCATGCCGGATGCACATATTGAATACCTCCTTTCCAAGCTCCGTGCCATCAAACATGTAGAGATCATCCGCATCGGAACAAAGGTCCCGGCGGTATTACCACAGCGTATCACCCGTTCGCTCGTCAGTATTTTCAGGAAATTCCACCCCCTGTTTCTCAGCATCCATTTCACCCATCCGGATGAGATCACACCGGAAGTGAAGGATGCCTGTGAAAAACTTGCCAATGCAGGAATTCCGCTCGGCAGCCAGACTGTATTACTGAAAGGCATCAACGACAATGTGCCGGTTATGAAAAAACTGATGCATGAGTTGCTGAAGATCAGAGTACGGCCGTATTATCTCTACCAGTGTGATCCTATTCTTGGCTCCGCGCATTTCCGGACACCGATTGAAACAGGACTCGAGATCATCCGGGGTCTGCGTGGATTCACCAGCGGGTATGCTGTTCCGCAGTATGTTGTGGATGCCCCCGGAGGAGGAGGAAAGATACCGTTGCTGCCTGATTATTTCCAGGGAAGAGAAGATGAATATGTTCTCCTGAAAAACTATGAGGGCAAGACCTATAAATATCCTGATTTCTCCGAATAACCATGATAGTCGGCATCACTTATGATCTCCGGTCAGATTACCTGAAAGAAGGATATACCGAGGAGGAGACCGCGGAATTTGACAAGGAAAGCACCATCGATGCTATTGAAAATGCGCTGAAGGATCTGGGATACCAGACCGTCCGGATCGGTCATGTAAGGCATCTGCTGCATAAGCTAGTGGAGGGGAAACGCTGGGATATGGTATTCAACATTTCCGAGGGCATGTATGGTATCGGCCGTGAGGCCCAGGTTCCTGCCATCCTTGATGCATACCGCATTCCGTATACATTTTCCGACCCCCTCGTTCTTGCACTGACCCTGCACAAGGGAATGACAAAACGGGTGATCCGCGACGGTGGCCTTGCCACGCCTGCTTTTGCTGTTGTAATGAATGAAAAAGACCTGGAAAAGATTGACCTGCCCTACCCTCTTTTTGTAAAGCCCAACGCAGAAGGATCAGGCAAAGGGATCTCCTTCAGGTCAAAAGCGGGAGATCCTGATGAACTCCGGGCTGCCTGCAATGCAATCTGGGAGACCGTGCCATCATCACTTCTGGTAGAGACCTATCTTCCAGGAAGAGAATTCACGACCGGCATCCTTGGCACCGGGGAAGAAAGTTTTTGTGTCGGCAGCATGGAAGTACTCTTCAATGAACATGCAAAGGATGCCATCTACTCATACGACATGAAGACCTATTATGAACAATATGTGTCGTATGCACTGCCTGAAGACGAGATCGCATCAAAATGCGCTGAACTTGCGCTGAACGCATGGAAACTATTAGGCTGCAGAGATGGCGGTCGTATTGACATACGACTGGACGCAAACGGGATTCCCAACTTTATCGAGGTGAATCCCCTTGCCGGCATGAATGACCTTACATCTGACCTTCCTATACTTGCAAGGATGAACGGCTACGATTATCCGTTCATTATCCGGACCATCATGGAATCGGCAATAAAAAGAATTTAATGATCCTGATATGAAGAAAAGCGCACTGATCCTGTTCAACAAGATCTCGAAAAAACCACTTGATGATGAACTGGATGTACTTGAACAGGTTCACCTTGTTTCCGAAGCATTAAAAAAACTTCGTTATACGGTCAGTGAATACCAGATCGACCTTAACCTGGACAAAGCGACACGGGATATCCGGAAAATAAATCCGGACCTCATTTTCAATCTTGCTGAAACCCTGAACAACAAGGGAGAGTTCGCATACATACCTGCGGCAATTCTGAACTTCCTGAATATCCCTTATACAGGAAATCCTCTTGTTCCACTTTTTTTCGCCGCCAATAAAGTACTGGCAAAGAAAGAACTGAAACAGAACGGGATCAGCACCCCCGGCTGGCTGACCTTGGATGAACTCGGCAGCATAAAAAAAACAAAGCGGTATATCCTGAAGCCAATCTGGGAAGAAGGTTCGCTCGGGCTGGATGAAGATTCCATCTTTGACGGATCTGACAAAGCCTACATCGAATCCATCAGGGGCAAAAACAAGAATTACTATTTTATCGAGGAATTTATTGAAGGGCGTGAGTTCAATGTTTCCATTATGGGAACAAAAGACGGCCCTGTTGTGCTTCCCATTGCGGAGATGACCTTTCTCAAATACCCTGAAGGGAAGCCAAAGATCATGGGGTACACGGCAAAATGGAATGAAAATTCCTTTGAATACACCCATACCAGGCGAACATTTAATGTGCCCGATAAAAAGTTAAAAGCGGACCTGGAGAAGATCTGTAAAAAATGCTGGAATGACTTCGGGTTCAAAGGCTATGTCCGTATCGATTTCCGGATGGGTGCTGACGGGGTCCCCATGGTAATCGACCTGAACCTGAACCCCTGTATTTCCGAGTCAGGCGGATTTGTTGCTGCCTCCAAGAAAGCAGGATTTACCTTTGTGAAAGTCATTGAAAAGATCGTAGAAGAAGCTTACCGTTCCTGATCCCATTAATAACCGAGCCCATGGCACCTCTTAATATCCGTTTCCGCACCAATGTTACTGTTGAAGACCTTGAAAATGTCAGGGAGATCACAACATCCACGGGATTTTTCTATGATTTTGAGATACCCGTAGCCGTCAGCCTTGTGCAGGACCATCTTGATGACGGTGAAGAAAGCGGCTATCTGTTTGTCTTTGCTGAAGTAGAAGGCAAAACGGTTGCCTACAGCTGCTATGGTCACATTGCAGGAACCGATGCCGGCTATGATCTTTTCTGGATCGCGACCCATAATGATCTTCGCGGAACAGGGATCGGGAAACTTTTACTGGAGGAGACGCATCGCCATGCGAAAGAGATGGGTGCACGATATATTGTGGCAGAGACATCTTCCCTGGAAAAGTATCTTCCGACACGGCTTTTCTACGAAAAGAATAATTATTCAAACGAGGCGCTCATCCCCGATTATTACAAACCCGGTGACGGCAAAGTGATCTATGTAAAAAGGCTATAGTCCGTTTCGACGGATCTCATCCAGCTCATCTGGACTGAAAAGACCACTCCTGAACAGTTCCAGATACTGCTCCGAGTTCCCAGCATCGAAAAGCATTACATCATCTGTATTGATCGTCACCTTTACTCCGTGATCGTACAGGATGCGTATGGGATGAACAGCATAGGATCCAACCCGGTTGAGCCTGATGTTCGAATACGGGCAAACATTCAGCTGCACCTTGTTCAAGGCAAGCCATTTCATCACTTCAGGAGATTCTGCAGCCCCGATTCCGTGCTGAACCACCTCGAGACCAAGTTCCTCAACAGCTTCCCTTACCGATGCCGCTGTTCCGAATTCGCCGGCATGTGCTTTACATTTAAGACTGCTCTCACGCACAAACCTGTACAACTCACGAAAATTGCCGATGGGCTGTGCTGATTCATCATCATACAGGTCAACCGATTTGAAATATCCGGTATCCAAAAGGGGCTCAAACCATTGCAAAAGTGACCGTACAGGACGAACCCGGGCAAAGCCCAGCTCAGGACGGAATTCAATTTCGGGGGCGAGTGCCTGGTGTGTCTCCTGAAGGATATTTACGATCTTAGCCGGAGATATGTTGAAGAGTACTCCATAACTTACATCGATGCTCATCTCCAGGACAGTCACACCATCATGCTTTGCCTGGATAAAGGCTGCTTTCAACGCATTTTCAAAGGATCCGGGCTTTTTGATTACCGGAACATAAGATTCAGCGATCCATCTGTTAATGCCTGGAATCCCCAACTCACCATAGGAAAAAGGATTGATCTCCAGCCCGGAAAGGTCACCCATTACCGAAAGTCGTCCGCCCATAAGGCCATGGTTGTGAAGATCACTTTTAGGTATCGCCCTTATGGCTTCCAGATCGTGACTTTGCAAAGCTTCCTGAAAACTCATAGAATTGATTTTAATCACACCCGCAGGGTTTGTTCAGTTTTTTCGACACCTGCTTCACTTTTTTCATGACCCTCATAAGGTTTCCGCCCCAGATCTTTTCAATGTCACGGTCGGAATACCCCCTGTTGATCAGTTCTTCTGTTATGTTCTTCATCTCACTCACATCAAAACAGCCCGTCACGCCTCCTCCCCCGTCAAAATCTGTCCCGATGCCGACATGATCAATCCCGGCGGTTTTGACCATATGGTCGATATGATCCGCAACATCTGAAACAGTGGCCAGTTTTTCAGGGAAAAGGTCTTCAAGAGCTTCCCAGTCTTTATGGGCATTTTTAGATTCTTCCTCCGTGAGATCGGTGAAATTCCTGTATTTTTTCCTCAGTGCCGCATAGGCTGAATCCCTTCGGGGATTCGGGTCCGGTTTCTTTATATAGTCACTCAGGATGCACATCTGTACAACTCCGCCATTCTTTGCCAGCGCTTTTAACATATCATCCGTCAGGTTGCGCGGGTTGTTGCAGAGTGACCGTGCACATGAATGAGAGGCGATCACCGGTGCTTTCGTAAGGCCAAGAACATCAAAAAACGATTTATCGGATGCATGCGAGAGATCGATCATCACCCCGACCCTGTTCATGACGGTGACCATATTTTTTCCGAAATCACTCAGCCCGTTAAATTCAGTTGTATCCGTTGAAGAATCACAGATATCATTGTTTTTCGTGTGGCATAAAGTTATATACCGGGCTCCCCGGTCATAAAAAAATTTAATAAGCGAGAGGTCATTCCCGATGGGGTAGCCATTTTCCATCCCGATAAAAACAGCACTTTTCCCCTCTTTTTTCAGACGGATGGCATCAGCAGGTGATAATGCCAATCCCGCGATCCTGCTGTTTTTTTTCAGGGCAGCATAGATTGTGTCAAAAAGCATGTTTGCCCGGTCTTTTGCTTTCACATTTGCGTCTTCCGTTCGTTTTCCCTGGGAAAGGAATACAGCAAAAAAAGCAGCATCGAGGTGCCCCTCCTGCATCCGGGGAAAGTCCAGTTTGCTGTGATCTTTAACAGGATCGTGCCGGACTGACAGATCAAACCCGGACCGCGTAAGGTTCAGCGGTGTGTCGGTGTGGGAATCCACCGAGAGTATCTTTTTATGGAGCCGGTCAATATGTGATTTGATATCCTTGTCTTTTCCTGCGTAGGCAGAACCGGAAATTATGAGAAGACAAATCAGCAACCGGAAAAAATGTTTTCCTGAATAATTCATAAAATAATATTAAGCACTTTATTTTTAACCCGCCGGTTAGTCGTTATCATCCGACCTCCGCCTTCCGATTTCTGATTTCCGATCTCTCACCCTTCCAGTTGACGCCTGTACAATCTCACTGTATTCTCAAGTCCAAAACAGAGTGCATCACAAATAAGGGCATGCCCGATGGAAACCTCCAGCAAACCTGGTATGTTCTTTTGAAACCAGGCAAGATTCTCAAGGTTCAGGTCGTGGCCCGCATTCAGTCCCAGCCCGGTTTTCATGGCGACTTTTGCCGCTTCAATATAAGAACCTATCGCTCGTTCCTTGCCAGCAGGGTATTCCCGTGCATAGCGTTCGGTATACAATTCAATCCTGTCGGCACCAGCTTTTGCAGCATATTCGATCTGAAGGGGATCGGTGTCAATAAAAACAGAAACTCTGATGCCATTTGATCTGAATTCCCGGATCACTTCCGTAAGAAAAGCCTGGTGCTTTATTGTATCCCAGCCAGCATTTGAGGTCAGTACGCCCGGTTCATCGGGAACAAGGGTCACTTGTTGCGGTTTGACCTGCAGAACGAGGTCAATAAAAGGCCGGGCCGGGTATCCCTCAATATTAAACTCAGTTGAAACAACCCGTTTCAGATTCAGTACATCCTGGTACCGGATATGACGTTCATCGGGACGGGGATGCACCGTGATTCCTTCCGCCCCGTAACGTTCACAATCGAGTGCCGTTTTAACAACGTCCGGCAGATTTCCGCCCCTGGCATTCCGCAACGTGGCGATTTTATTGATATTAACACTTAAACGGGTCATTCAGGAATTTTTTACAAAGCTATGATAAATGTAAGTGAAAAGCGTAAAGCAGCATGTGAAAAGTTGAACTGAAGAGGGATTTTCCTACCTTTATTTCATGGAAATCACGAAAAACCCAACAGAGGAATTATGCGCGTTATTATTCAAAAAGTTTCCCGGGCTTCGGTGAAGACAGGCGACCGGATCTCCGGAAGCATCGGAGCGGGGCTGCTGATCCTTGTAGGAATTGAAGAGGCGGATACTACAGAGGACATTGAATGGCTTGCAGGTAAAGTATGCAGGCTCCGTATATTTCCAGACGGGCAGGGGGTGATGAATCTGTCGGTCATGGATATCGGCGGGCAAATCCTGCTTGTCAGCCAGTTTACGCTTCATGCAAGCACTAAAAAAGGAAACCGTCCGTCTTATGTTAAAGCAGCAAAAACCGAAACAGCAATCCCCCTTTACGAATCACTCATCCGCAGATTATCAGAAGAACTTGGAAGCGAGATAAAAACCGGTGAATTCGGCGCCATGATGCAGGTTGAACTGGTAAACGATGGTCCGGTGACGATCATGATGGATTCAAAGAACAGAGAATAAAATCTTAACAACAAACAACAAACGACAAACTATTAACCGGTTATCCGATATCAGTTATTCAACAATGAAAAAAAAATTCATTTTTTTTTGCAAAGGAAAATATTCGGCATACATTTGCGTTATCTAAAGTAATTCCAAATAAATAAAAACAGATCATTATGAAAAAGATTGCAGTTTTAATTTCCGGATTATTCCTTTTTGCTACGATTTCATTTGCCCAGACACCGCAGGCAAAAGACAATACAAAACCTGCCACCAAGACCGAAGCTCCTAAAAAGGATGCTAAGGGCAGCTGTGACCACAAGGATGGAAAAGAATGTTCACATAAAGAAGGTGGAAAATCCTGTTGTTCACATGGTGCTGATGCAAAGAAAGACACCAAAACACCCGAAAAGAAATAATTTCTTTTGGTTAACAACTTCTAAGAAAGGAAAAAAGCCGGTTCATCCGGCTTTTTTTATGGTCTCGAGGGGATTTTAAAAATAAGAGGCATCCGCACCATCACACGAACCGGTCTTCCGCTTCGCTTCCCCGGCTCCCAGGGCGGCATGCTCTTAATCACCCGCATCGCCTCCTCATCACAATATTTGTTAATTCCTTTTGTGATCTCAATGTTTGAAACACTGCCATCAATCTCAATTACAAAAACGGCCATGATCGTACCCTGAATCCCCGCCTTTAAGGCAACTTCGGGGTAGCGGATATGCGTTCTCAGAAAATAGATCCGGGCCTGGTCGCCGCCCGGAAACCGCGGGTAAACATCAATGGTGGTATAAATGCCGTTATCTTCTCCGCTCCCGTTCCCCTTTTCGGATTGGCCTTTCCCTGCCTCTGCAGAATCTTTTGCTGCAACATCATCCTTTTTCTCTTCTACCGGGAGGGACTCCTCTTTCTTTTTCTCAACAGGTACAGGCACTGAGTCAACAACAACCGGAACCTGGATGATCTCTGTTTTGGGCTGAGCCATTCGTGCAGCCATGGCAGTGAGATCGTCACCCGGTGGCGGCATGAATGCATAATCCACTATATAGAGATCCTCAGAAGTATCTGTAAGAACATTACCATCAAAATAATAGATAGCGAAGGGGATCAGGATAAGGATCAAAAAGGTGGTAATTCCCAGTAGTCCGGATACTGAAAGAAACCGGATATATCTTTTTCTAAGGTAATAAGAGCCGTATGCCTTATTGCGTCCCTCAAAAGCAATATCATCAAGACTAGGAAATTGTTGTTTGTTCGCAGCCATTTTCAGGAATTACGCCCTTTTCAGTCTCCGAGGTATTTTTTCAGGTTTTCGATGGTTCTGCGCTCCCTTTTCGTAGGCCGTCCAAGTCCCCTTGGTCTGAATTCAAACGAATGATCATGCATTCCCCGTGCTTTATCGTATTCTTCTTTTGGAGTGAGGTCTTCCACAAAATCAACCGCCAGCTTGGCAGAAACCCGGTTTTCAATGAGCCCGGTAACTTTCATTGTTCTAAGCACCGGAGGCTGGCTTACGGTGATAATATCCAAAACCCTTACTTCCCGTGATGGCTTTACTGCATTATCACTGATCCTGACTTTTCCGGATCTGCAGGCGGTAGTGGCCTGACTCCTCGTCTTGAAAATCCTGACTGCCCAAAGCCATTTATCAATACGAACGCCCTCTTCCATATTTTATTTCTGCCGGAAATAGATTTCCATGGGAACCCCGGTAAAATCAAATTGCTCGCGGATCTGGTTTTCAAGGAACCGTTTGTAGGGTTCCTTTACATACTGCGGGTGGTTGCAAAAGATAACAAAGGAGGGATAAGCGATAGGAAGCTGTGTACAGTATTTGATCTTGATGTATTTCCCCTTATAAGAAGGCGGGGGCATCCGCTCAATAACAGGAAGCAGGAAGTCGTTCAGTTTGGCAGTTGGGATCTTTTTCGAACGGTTCTTAAATACATCGATGGCGGATTCTACTGCTTTGAAGATCCTCTGTTTTGTTACAACGGAGGTAAAAATGATGGGAACATCCGTAAAAGGAGCGATCTTTTCACGGATCGCAGCTTCTACGTCTTTATGGGTATTAGTAACCTTTTCGACCAGGTCCCATTTGTTGACGAGGATAACGGCCCCTTTGTGGTTTTTTTCGATCAGGGAGAAGATATTCAGGTCCTGAGCTTCAAAGCCCCTTTCTGCATCGACCATAAGGATGCAGACATCACTCGCTTCAATGGATCGGATGGCACGCATTACCGAATAAAATTCAATATTCTCTTCAACCTTTGATTTCTTCCGGATCCCTGCAGTATCGATAAGAAGGAATTCCAGGTTAAAATATTTGTAATGGGTGTTGATGGAATCGCGGGTTGTCCCGGCAACCGGGGTTACAATAGTCCGGTCATTCCCCAGCAGGACATTCACCAGGGAGGATTTCCCTGCATTAGGCCTGCCCACAACAGTGATCTTTGGAAGATCATCCCGGGTTTCACCAGGAAGATCAGGTGATTCCTTGTCTGGCAGATGCTTCACCAATTCATCCAGAAGCTCGCCGGTTCCGGTGCCGTTCATTGCAGATATGCCAAAAAGATTTTCAAACCCCAGTTGGTAAAATTCATTGATATCTTCCAGTTGTTTGTAATTATCCGCTTTATTGGCAACAATGTAAACCGGCTTCTTTGATTTCCTGAGCAGTTTACCCATATCCAGGTCCATGGGGGTCACCCCTTCCCGTATATCTACCAGGAAGATGATACTGTCGGATTCCTCCACTGCCAGACGTACCTGCTTCTTGATCTCCTCCTCAAAAACGTCTTCGGAATCATCAACATATCCGCCGGTATCAATAACTGAAAATTCAATGCCATTCCAGTCTGACTTTCCGTAATGCCTGTCTCGCGTCACACCGCTGGTGGGGTCAACGATGGCATCGCGTCCTCCGGTAAGGCGGTTGAAAAAAGTACTCTTGCCAACATTCGGCCGGCCTACAATCGCTACTATATTGCTCATATCTTAAAATTAATCTAATTGACCTGATTGATCTGATTTCTAAAAGAATTATTAAAGGTTATTTCGATAATCAAGTCAGATTAAACCTTTTAAATCAATTAGCTCAATAAGAAATTTACTCTTCTGTGGAATACCCAAACCTCTTCAGGTCCAGTTCATTTTCCCGCCAGTCTTTTTTCACCTTCACCACAAGTTCCAGAAATACATGCTTTTCAAGGAATGCTTCAATATCCTTACGGGCATCTGTTCCCAGCTTTTTTATGGCTTTCCCCTGGTGCCCGAGAATAATGGCTTTTTGGGACTCCCTCGAAACAAAAAGCAGAGCAGAGATGCGTGTGATTTCCTCTTCCTCTTTGAATGAATCGATCACCACTTCAACGCTGTATGGGATTTCCTGTGTAAAGTTCAGTAATATTTTTTCACGGATGATCTCCGCAATGAAGAACCGCTGGGAACGGTCCGTAAGCTCGTCCTTGGGATAAAACGCTGGATTTTCAGGCAACCGGGCAAGAATTGCATCAAAAACAAGGGTTGTATTGAAACAATGCAGAGCTGAGATAGCAATGATATCGGCATTCAACAGCCTTGTTTTCCAGAACTCCATCCATTTATCAACCTTTTCCTGGTCAGCCAGATCGATCTTGTTGATCACGACAATAACCGGCACTTTTGATGCAGCAAGTTTCTCCAGGATCTCTTCATGCTGAAAATTCTCCCCGATCTCTGTTACCAGCAGAATAATATCTGCGTCCGACATTGAAGAAAACACAGCTGAAAGCATGGATTTATGAAGTAAATAATGGGGCTTGAGGATGCCCGGGGTATCGGAATAAACCACCTGAAAATCCTCCCCGCTGAAGATCCCCATGATCCTGTGGCGGGTGGTCTGTGCCTTATGCGTTATGATCGAAAGTTTCTCCCCGACCAGAACATTCATGAGTGTTGATTTTCCGACGTTCGGACTTCCTATGATGGAAACAAATCCTGCTTTATGTGTCACTTTTTTTTGTTTTAATGTATCTCATGATTCCGTCGATGGGTAGGTTAACACATTCTAACATCCGACGGATCAAAGAATTTGCAAAAGTACGTAGATTTATTGAGGTTTCAGAGAAGGATCTGCCGGAGTTGAATAACACCGTGATAACCATGAGGTCTGATTAACTTGTGCAAACCATCAGAATTTTATAAATAAAGCTAAAATACCCAGGCCGGTCAGCACAAGGCCGGTAATCCTTTTCTCATGATGCTCCAGGTAATGGGACTTGAAAGTGCGCGCACCCTTCATCCCCATCGTAACGAGAATCAGCATGACCCCCAATGTTACGAGCAGGTATACTGCCGATACAATGAAAATCCCTGTCCAGCCAATGGTACCAGCCTGAAAATAGTAGGCTTCAATTTCCGCACAGGGTGTAAGAAACATCGCGACACTAAGGGATGTAAGGATGGCTACCCACCTTGATCTTTTTACAGGGCCGTCCTTCCCGGGGTTTTTGATGTCATGGTGATTGTGGTGGTGATGAGAGCGGAGATCAAGGATCAGATAGATCACCCCAAGTCCTATCAAAATTACAGGTGCAATGGTTTCAGATATCATGGAATACCGGGCAGAGAGCTTGTACCCAATGAGTCCAACAATGATCCCGATGATGATCGTACTCAGTGTATGGGCAACGCCGGTGATTGCAGTTGCCCATAAGGTTTGTCCCTGTGTCCACTTTTCAGTTTTCCCAATGGCGATCAATGGCAGCCAGTGGTTCGGAATCAGGGCATGAATTGTGCTCAGAATAATGCTTCCTATGAATATCTGGTACATGGTATTTCCTGTATTAGAATCATTTCTCAAGTAAAAAATAGGTGCCGCCGTTAACTTCACCCTCCTCTGTCAGTTTGAAATTGCTTCTTGTAAATTCGCTTTTCCACTGCTTCTTTGATGTCAGCATGAACGATAGTACATTCAGGATGGAAAAGGATGCAAGTGTCGGGGTAAGTACAATCATCAGCATCCTTCCGCCTGGTTTCAGGATCCTGTTAATCTCCTTCAGGGCTCTTGACCGATGTTCGCCAAGGTGGTCTATCATGTATGAACTGATGACAGCGTCGAAAGTTCCATCCTGAAACATGGTATTTGTGATATCACCCTGAACGATCTCGACCTGTCCGCTGATCCCCGCCAGAGCGAGGTTTTTCTCAAGAAGGGTATTTCCTCCGCCATCTATGTAATCAGAGTTGAAGAGGTCGAAAGCTGTGATCTTCCCGGAAAAGACCTTGCTCAATGCCACCGTTGAACGCCCGGCTCCGCACCCCGCATCCAGTACGCGGGCATTGTCATCCTTGTACAGGTTCACCCATGGCAGCGTCAGGTAACGCGTATGTTTTGCTGAACGAACAACCAGGTTTGCAATGAAAAAGTTAAGGGATAAGAGGAATAAGAGAAATGCAAGGAGCTGAAGTGCCTGGAAAGTGAAATAAATATGAACTGCAGCAGCAAGGAAAACAACCGAAACAACCCAGAAGCCATTCAGCCAGCCTATGCTCCAGCCGGCATTGAAAGTTTGTTTGTCCTCGTTTTTATGGACAAACTCCTGTAGCCTGAGCTTTATCTTATCCGGCAGAACCACAACAACAGACAATGATAACACAAGCAAAATTGCAATATGAATCAGCACAACGCCGATTGTAAATCCTGCAATCCATTTTGATCCCGGCATAAGCACCAGGATGAGAACTGAAATAACAATACCAGCGATCGCAACGATTTTGGTATGACCCATAACAGCAAGCCAACGACGATTTTTCATTTGTAAATCCTCCATTTTAACTTTGGTTTCCCCTTTAAGTTGTTCAAAGGGTGAACTGACCATGGAAAAAATCAGGCAGGTTTGACAGGAATGAATATCTGGCGGTTAATACTTTCGTAGGGCATTTTAGCAGGATTTTCATCATACAGTTCAAAGCCGGTGATCTCTGCGATCTGGTACCCCGAAGGATCGAGCCAGCCGTGGCGAAAGGCCACAAGGCTTCTGAAGACACTCATGACTGAGCCTTTATACCAATACGAGGCGTACCTGCCGTCGGGGATTTTCATCAGGCCGATCTCCTTTGGAACCGTGATACCATCTGGTACCGTGAGGCACGCCCTGAACCTGCATCTTTCGAATTCGGTAAAAAAAGGCATATCCAGCAGCACACAGAGATACTGAGTTTTCATCGTGATCAAATCCCTTGGTTCAGCCCAGCGGTTAAGTACTTTAAAGGCATTCGGGATGGCATCTTCATCCCCGTGATGGGACTCTACGAAAGCAACATTCAAAGAACGAACCGGTTTAACCCTGACATCCAAAGCTGAAGGAAATCCTGGAGCCTCTTCCCTGGTCAGATTCATGCTCCAAAATTCAGCAGGATTGAGGTCAAATGATTTGCCCTTTTTGGGTTTCAATGTGCCAATCTTGCTGATCTCATCCAGTGAAAGTTTCCGAAAGGCTTCAGGAGTGGTCCCATAAAACTTCTTAAAAGCCCGTATAAAGGTTGAGGGCGATGAAAAACCACATTGGAAGGAAGCGTCACTGACGCTAAGATAAGGATAAAGCTTCAGGTAATGAGCAATGCGTTCCAGGCGTAAACGCATGATGTATTGTTTTGGAGATTCCCCGACATAATGAGAGAAGATCTTCTGAAAATGAAATGGTGAAAAGAATGCTATCCCGGCAAGCCCTTCAAGTGAAAGTTCCTCCGACAGATTCTCCTGGATATATACCAGAACCTTCCGGATTCTTGAAACATTTTCTTTTTCCCGGAAATTGTCTGTTGGCAGGTGCATGCTTGTTTTTTACGGTTCCTGACCTGTAAAGATACAGTCAAAAGTGAAAGGTGTATTATTCAAAAAGAAAAGTGCAAGGTGCAAATTTTTACACTTTGCACTTTGCACTTCAGACTTGTCCTTTGTAGCGGGGAGAGGACTGGATTTTTATCTGATTTTTCTTGAAAATCAATCTGTTAGTTTTTTATAATGCTCGTATTTCTGCTGTTTTTCGGCCATTATGTCTCAGTTTATGTCTCAGTCAATCATTCGCTTTTCTTACTGGTGTCAAGTTTTTTCGACAATTTATTTGACAGTGTTTCTCTCAAAGAGAATAAAACAATAAACTTGTCCCCTATTATTTTCCTGTGATCCTGGATCTCATTTTCAATAATGGTAATCATCTTCTCTAAATCCTCCCCTGAGTATTCACTCTTGGGCTCCAAAGGACCATCTGTGATTTCATCACCCGTTAACAACGGATGACCCACTCCATTCCTGAGATAGGAGGGATTAACCTCTGGCAGAGCGGCAAGGATCAACTCGATCGAATTCAAGGAAACATCATGTTTCATTCTTAAATACAGACTGATCGTCGATTTTGTTAATCCAGTTTTTCGAGCTAATTCTGATTGGGAGAGTTTTAGGAGTTGGATGATCTTCGCAAGCCTTTCATTTACTTGACTTTTCACCATTACTGTTAATTAAGACCAGATTCATATTAGGGGTGTGTCGAAAAGTATTCGACGAATTGCTTGATTTCGGCAAATCAATTTAACTATCTTTGACCGCAAATTACACGCAATATTACAACAAATCACCCGCAAAATCAATACCCTCTTATTGCCATGGCCTTGACAAGTGTTGAACTGAAAGAATTGAGAATGAAACTACCGCGTGGCAGCGCCCGGAAAATAAACCGGATACTGATGCGAAAGGAAAAGAAAGGTTATTCTACCAATTATATCAACCAGGTATTGGACGCTAAAGACAGCAGATATAATGAGAAAATAATCAAAGCCGCCCTTAAACTCGCAATTCAACTTAAAAACAGTGCATTGATTGAAAAAGGACAACTCCAAAGTATCCTTGCAAAATAATGTTTCACCAAAACAATTGTTTATGAACGCTGACACAACACCCCCCGGGATCCATGGATCTGAAATCGAATTCTTCGTTATGGATGGAGAATTGAAATTCTTAAAAGGTGGCAAGATCTTCCCCTGGAGTGAAGTCACGCTCGATGTATTGGTTCTCATCCGAATGAACCTTGAACAGGATCCCAAAGCATTGGATGGTCTCGAAGCAATGGGTATCATTAACCCTGCCGATCAACTCAAACAATATGTTTATTGTCAGTTCGGCGACTTTGATAAAAAAGCCGACATCACAGCCGATGGCATCGTCGTTCGAGAATATTGGGATTGCGGACATCGTCCGTGTCCAGGTGATGGAAAGGTCTGCAAGTTCCCTGATGTGTTGAACGGGAAGCTTACCCCTCATGAGGCCTACATCATCCGACTTATCTGCCGGGATATCCCAAACAAACAGATCGCCCAGATTATGGGCATATCTACACAGACTGTAAACAAGGAATGTAAAACCATCGCCCGCAAGCTGGGCTGTTACACAAAAATCGGTATCGCACGATTTGCCGGAGAAAACGGCATCCTTTAAATATCACGCCATGATTCCTAACGCTACGCAGGCACCCGAGCCTGCACAAACCGATCTCTTCAATTCATCACCCATCGATGGGCATCTCGGGGATGATAACGGAAGTGATCAGCATCAAGAGGTCACTGAACCTCAGTCCAGATCACCCACCATGAAAGAATCTGAAAATGATCGAACGGTGTTTTTAATGAACGATGCCCAAAAAAACGCTGCAAGGGTCCTGCGAGAAAAAAGCAGGGCCCTCAGCCAAAAATTCTTCCAATTGCAAAGCCAGCCCCCCGGCACAGAAAATTCGATATGACAACATTCTCTCAAATGAGCCTTCCAATTCTGATAATAACCCGCAGGGCCTACCTGCTTAGGTTAATAGATCTGTGCCAGGCAATGTCTAAGACTGATGAATCCTCTACCTGGGAGAAAATCTATAAAGAAATATTATTCCAGAGTGAACTCCTTCACCAGGTTGATGTACAAATTATCACGCTTAAAGACGAAAATTCATGAAAAAAGAACTTGGCCTCTGTGGCCCTCAAACGGCAGCGATCCTAAAACGCACCGGCGTAAAATTAAAAACCGCCTTTTATTGGAAATCCTTAGGGAAAGGACATTATACCCTGGTGGAACAGAGTGATAAAAGAAGGTTTTTTGGCATTGACCTGATACCCGCCTATGGTATCGCCGAGCTTGGTCTGATGATCCCCTGGGGATATTTCCAAAAATCAATGGTTCACAAAATGCCTGGAGGAGTATGGCAGGTTCAACTCATCGATGGTCATTACCATAGTTTCGCGACCGAAGTAGAGGCCCGGGCATCCTACCTCATTGACCTTATACTTAACAATGTTATCGCGATTGATGAAATCAACCATCCCGAAAAATATGAGGTCGTACTCTCCAGTGGGAAAATAGCCCCGGTACGAAAATCAGACGAATCAGAATAAACAATACCGCGCAGTAGAGAAGTTGGTCATCTCATGGGTCTCATAATCCCAAGGTCGGCAGTTCGAGTCTGCCCTGCGCTACTCAGTTCGCTCCTTATACAGGGGAAAACCAAATCTTATGATTGAGAAAATTGACCAATTCGGTAAAACCTATTATGATCAGCTCCCTGATGGATATCGCATTGCTTCAATCGATGACTTCCATCATAACCGCAGAAAGAAAATAGGCATGCGCTACCTGATCAAGTGGATTGTCAAGGAAAATTATTACCAGATCATGACTGTTAATGAGGCTACAACAGCCACATACCTTCTCCCTTTTATCCATGAATCCCGAGTCTTCGTTCAAATAAACCCCATACTGCTGTGATATCGAATATTGATGAGATAAAAGGCGCAATACAGATCACCGATATCCTTGGTGATTTTTTATCCCTTAAAGCCCGGGGAACCAATTTCATTGCATGCTGTCCTTTCCATAATGAGAAGACTCCAAGCTTCATTGTAAATCCCTCCAGGGGAACATTCAAATGCTTTGGTTGCGGCAAGAGCGGAGATGCGATCGAGTTTTTGCGCGAGAATGAAGGGATGAGTTATGTTGAAGCCCTCCAGTATATCGCCGACCGTTACAAGATTACGGTAGCCCAGGACGGATCAGTTGAAGTATCGGAAGATGATAAGCGCAAAGAAGCGCTGTTTGTTGTCCTCAAATGGGCAAAAGAGCATTTTCAATCTAACCTGAAAAAGAACAAACAGGCGATAGCCTATATCAAAGAACGTAAACACGAGAAGGCTGTCAAGTTATTTGAAATCGGATATGCTGAGAGTGGCAACGACCTTTTATCATCTGCAGCTGCTGTCGGATTCTCAACTGACCTTCTCGCACAGGCCGGACTTGTTAAGAAAAACGACAACGGCCATTTTTATGATGCGTTCTCACGCCGTATCATCTATCCGTTCTTTGACCGATCAGGAAGAGTGATCGGGTTCACCGGCCGGCTGCTCTCAGGAGAAGATGCCAAGGACCGCCCCAAGTATCTCAACAGTCCCACCACTGAGCTTTTTAAAAAGGATAAGGTTTTCTATGGAATCTACCAATCCAAGAAGCAAATCATTAAACGATCGGAGACCATCCTGGTCGAAGGTCAGACGGATCTGATATCGCTTCATCTGGCCGGGATCGGGAATGTACTGGCTGGATCCGGTACCGCCCTGAGCGAAGACCAGGTAAAGATCATCCGATCCATGTCCGGACGGCTTACCTATGTATATGACAACGACCCGGCCGGGATCGCAGCTGCTGTGAAAAATATAAAGATTCCCCTGCAGCTGGGTCTCGAAGTATATATCCTGGTATTGCCAACGGGAGAGGATCCTGATTCGATGGTTAAGAAGATCGGCGGGGAGGCAATGAAAGCCTACATCGAGACCAACAGTATAAACATTGTTACTTTCCGTGTCGATCTGATCAAGGAAGAAGTCGCTAAGGATCCGCTGAAGAAAGCTCACCTGGTGAAGGACCTTACTTCGCAGATCTGTCTGATCCCTGATGAACAGTTTCGCGATATCCTCCTTGGTGAGATGATTCGCCTACTGGAACTTAATCGGGATGATCTTTTGAAGCATGTAAAAAAACAGCTTCCTGATCCGGATAAAAAACAGGAAAAAGGGTTCTATGGCTTAGATGTAAGTAAGGCCGCGATCAAAGAACAAGATTGCGTAGTTATCCTCAAGGATCCTAAGGTGGTATTTGCCCGTCATGTGGATGGAAAAGAAAATGTGATCGCAATACCTGATGGCCCTTTACGCATGGATGATATCCGGGAACTCTCGACGCTGACTAAAAATGTGATGATCGAGAATATGGACTTAGTCATCGATGATGAGGACAAAGAAACCCCGCTGGCCACCGTTGGACGGATGCTGGCAGAGAAAGGCTTATCGGTACAGGTCAGTGTCGGACATGAAGAATATCCCGATTCAATAGATGACTTCCTGGATTACTATGTGAAGGGGTTATGTTATCGTTTGGCTATCTCTCCGGATAGTAAAAGATCTAAGCTTTTCGTTGAAATGGTGGCCGAATTCTTATCCAAGCTGGATAATACGATCATCACAATCAAAACCAACGACATCGCCAAGAAGTTCGGATTTACCGCCACAGCTTTCGGCAAGATACTTCGCCCTTTTACTGAGAAACTCAAGAGTATCGCCATTCAGCAAAAGGAACACTTTTCGATCGATGACCAACAGTACGTATTCGACATCGCCCATCTACCTGATTATGTAGACCAGGCATTCTTTCAGCGCTATGGTTTCTTTCCTGCGCAGAATAAAACAGCGCAGAAGATCTTTTATGTTTTCCGCACCCTGGACAATACCCTGCAGAAGGTTGGAAACTTCTACCTGGAACCTTTGTTTCATATCCACGATGAAGATCCGGCCAAGAACAAGCGCATCGTTAAGCTCTTTCACTCGGAACTCAATAAAGAGGAATATTTTGAATTCAAGAGCTCGGATATGATAGAACTGGCCTTATTCAAGAAGTTCCTCTGGAATAAAGGTCCGTACATGTTCAACAATGGCAAACAGTTTCATCATGAGAAGATCCTTGAGAGCATCGCCCTGGAATTGCCAAAATGCAAGGAGTTTCAGTATTTTGGATGGCAAAAGGAAGGTGAATTCTTTGCCTTCAGCAATGGAATTGTTGCTGATAGCGCATTTACACCGGTTGATGAGCTTGGCCTGATTCGTTATAAAAAGGAGACATATTACTCGCCGGCATTCAGTGTGATCTATCGGGATCTGAGTTCGGATAATGACAAGTACGAATATGACCGATATCTCTCTTACAACCCTTCGTGTGAAACCTCCTGGGGTGAGTGGATAAAACTCATGAAGGACTCTTACACCTATAATGACAATGGCATGTGGGCAATCTTATTTACCATGCTCAGTGCGCACCGGTCGATGATTTTCCAGATCGAGCGGTACTTCACCAGCCTGTTCTTTATTGGCCCCACAGAATCAGGGAAATCACGTATTGCCGAAAGTATCCGGGCTCCCTTTATGTATGGCGCCCCTTTGTTCAACCTGAACTCGGGGACCGACGCTGCATTCTTTACCATGCTGGAACGATTCATGGACATCCCGGTGATCGCCGAAGAGTATAACGACACTCAGATATCGGATACCAAGTTCCAGGGACTGAAAGCCGCCATCTATGACAACGAGGGCAAGCAGAAGCGTAAGGATGCAACATCTAAGGATATCCATATTTCAAAAATCAATGGCTCACTGATAGTCCTTGGTCAGGAAGCTCCTGAGCGTGATGATGGCGCTCTGGGTAACCGGGTTGTACTGTTACCGGTTCCAAAGAAAGATGACTGGACGGATCAGGAGGTGGTCATCCATCGCGAGCTGAAGGACCGCGAAAAAGCCGGGTTAAGCAATATTGCGGTGGAGATCATTAACCGGCGTAAAGTTATCCAGCTGCATTTTGCAAAATACATGTACGAATATCAGAAAAAGGTAAAGGAGGATATTCGCAAAGAAGGTGGATCCTACCAGACGCGTATAATTAATACCGTTACCCTTTTTATTGCCATGGCCAAGGTCTGGGAGGATCATGTTCGTGAACTGCCGATGCCCTTCACCTTTGATCAGTTCTATCAGGTTGCCAAACGTCAGATCATTCGCCAGAGCGAAGAGCTCTCATCCACCAACCGTCTTTCTGCATTCTTCAATACGGTGGCCATGCTGTATTCGAAAGGTCAGATTGTATCCGGGCGTGAATTTTCGATTGAAACTGAATCAAACGTCACGGTGCAGATATCCAAGAGCGAAACCGACAACATTCACTGGGAAGGAGAATACCGCAGGGTATTATACTTACTGGTGAATGACCTGATCATGGAGTATCAGAAGTTCCACGGCACTGAATCCCTGAAAATAAATTCCCTGAGGATATTTATGAAGGATCATCCGGCATTCATCGGGCAGGTTAAAAGCCATCGCTTTGAATGGGAATATGAAGAATGGGCGGAAGACAATTTTTCCGGAAGTGTAAAAAAGGTGATCAGTAAAGGAGAGCGAAATACATCGTGCATCGCATTCGATTATGAAAAGATAGCGGCCATGGGAATCGATCTCGTAAAAAAGAAAACGGATTCCTTCGCCGAAAAGATACCTGCATCACAAGATCTGTTTGCTGATCAAAAAAAAGAAGTTCTGTTGGAACCATCCGTGCCGGATGAATTTTAAGGTTCCGGATCGGTTTTTTAAAAATAACGAGAAATAAGGGCTTAAAAAAAATGAAAATTTCCACGGCAAAATATGGTTCCTACGTTCCAACGTTCCAACAGAAAAAAAATACAAGTACTAAGTATATAAAAATCAATATTATGTATTTTATTATTTCTGTTGGAACCTTGCATTTCTGTTGGAACCTGTTGGAACCATTTTTTTTGAAATCTGTTTTCTGTTGGAACAGATGTTCGACCTTACATACATTTCAGAACGAAAAAATGTGTCTTTTTGAAAAATCGAGGACTTTCGCGGAAGGTCAGGTCAAGTAACAGGACGAAGAGTTTTTTTCTTGGAGACCGTAGGCGCTGTATTCGCTAGGGAAGCCACCACCGCCATTGGAGACATCCTGGCTTTTTCAGAAGCAGCTGTCTTAGCGACGGAAGTGCTTTTGTTATCAGTAGTTGCAGAAGTTACAGAAACCGCCTGAGGAGGATTCGAAGGGTTCTTCTTAGTGACGAGCTCATAGACGATCTCTCCCGGCTTCACAAAACCCAGCTCTTCCCGGATGACTTTCTCGAGATAAGCCACGTCAGTCTGAAGAAGATGGCGTTCATCCGCAAGGTTCTTGATCTGCGAGTCGATCTCTTGGATCTTTTGGTTCAACAAGCACTTTTGCGCCCCCTGGAATGAGTATAGGGTCCGGCATTACAAACCCTTTTTCCTTTATAAATTCCAGCCTGAGATCTTCGAATCTCTGATCGGAACACCACAAGAAAGCTTCTTTATTGTGGTAATGTGCCTTCGGTGAAGCAAATGAAAAAATCCTTGTAATCATAATTTTCCCTCCTTTTCTATTAAAATTTTAATTTGGCTTCCTTCTTTTGTTTTTGACACATTAAGGAAACCGGAACTGGCTTCAATATAATACTCTTTTTCATTTTTGTCAAGCACCTTTATCACGCCTTTTCTCAAGATTGAAATAAGCGGGCGATGATGATCGAGTATCGTTATCTCCCCTGCCGCAGTCTGGCAGTTCACCAAAACAGCTTCGCCGTGATATAAAACTTTTTCCAATGAATAAATTCCGAGTTTCATTAAATTAATATGATACTGATTATACAAATTGTACGAATGATGCAAATAATACGAATTAATCAGACCACGCATCTATAAGAATCATTGCCCTGCCACATTTGTATTATTCGTATAATCAGTATGCATTCGTATATTGGTATCTCGCTATTACACTTCTTCTATCCCGCCCTTGAGGTAAAAATCCTCTTCCGATTTATCGTCATACTTACCGTCCAAAATTTCCCTGAAACTCCTGATAGTATCCTTAAGCGCCACGTATTTCCCAGGGCGGCCAGTGAACGGTTCGGCGACGGAGAACGGCTGGGAAAGGAACCTTTGTATCTTGCGTGCCCTGTCGACTGTCTTGCGATCGACATCGGAAAGCTCCTCAATGCCTAAAATCGCGATGATATCCTGGAGTTCCTTGTAACGCTGAAGCGTCTGCTGAACCTCGCGCGCAACATCATAATGTTCGCGTCCGATGATCTTAGGATCAAGTGCGCTTGAATTCGAAGCCAACGGATCGACCGCCGGATAGATACCGATTTCGGTCAACGCCCTGGAAAGAACGATCGTTGAATCCAAGTGGCTGAATGTGGTCGCCGGCGCAGGATCGGTAATATCATCTGCCGGAACGTAAATTGCCTGCACTGACGTGATTGAACCTTTCTTTGTAGAAGTAATCCTTTCCTGAAGCTCAGCCATCTCAGATGCCAATGTCGGCTGATAACCCACTGCCGACGGCATTCTCCCTAAAAGTGTTGAAACTTCTGCCCCAGCCTGCGAGAAACGGAAAATATTATCGATAAAGAGAAGGATATTCTTTCCTTCTTCATCGCGGAAATATTCTGCCATCGTAAGGGCCGACAATGCTATGCGCGCACGCGCGCCAGGCACTTCGTTCATCTGGCCGAAAACAAGAGCCGTCTTATTGATGACTCCGGAATCTTTCATTTCGTTGTATAAATC
>Ga0118677_10001587_pt1 | contig 47776 bp, 45 predicted proteins | sample AliMusrvi5mmetaG_FD_86154 | JGI IMG/M metagenome (GOLD analysis project Ga0118677, IMG submission 86154) | reverse complement strand
CAAGGCAGAGATCGCCCGCCGCTTGCAGATTGGGCGCACCTCGGTACGCCGCATTCTGGCTAAGAATTCCGGGAAGAAAAAGGTCGCCTGAGCCGACTACGCAGCCTTGCCGGAAGGACACAATTCTTTATACGTGAGCCGCTTGCGGACGATCTTCTGAGCCATGCAGCCGAAGCGATTTCCATCCTTCATCGGCTTCTGACGGTTGTTGTACCGGAAAGCCTGTTCGTCAACGTACCTGAACAAATGGAACGGGCCGACTGAGACGTTCGTTCCCTTCAGCGACCGTTTCAAGAGGCTCCAGAAGTTCTCCATGCCGTTCGTATGGACCCGGCCCTTCACGTACTCAATGGCGTGATCGACAAACTGGTGTTGGTACTCAGAATCCAATCCTTCGTACGACTTCAGGGCGTCCGTAAAGATCGCGGCTCGCGGCTGGACGTGCTTCTTTACGATGGTCTGAAGTAAGTCTTTCTTCCGGTTCGCGATAACTCTCGTATGCACCTTGCCGCCGCGCTGAAGAAGACCCATCACGGCAGTCTTGTCCTTGCCGCCAGTTTCGGTGATCTTTTCTTTTCGAGCCCATTCATGCATGTTCCGCGCTTTGCCGCCAATGAAGGTCTCGTCAATCTCGACTTCGCCGCTGAGTTTGTCGCCAGTAGTGTCCTCTTTCATCGCCAAACGGACACGATGAGACATGAACCAAGCCGTCTTTTGCGTGACCTTGAGTGCGCGACTAATCTCCCAAGACGAAACGCCGTTCTTGCAATTGGTAATGAGCCAGACACACGGAAGCCACTTGTTCAAACTGATGGGAGAGTCTTCGAAGATTGTCCCGGTTTTGAGTGAGAATTGCCGTTGGGGATGGTGGGTGCTGCATTGCCATCGTTTTTGAACCGTCAGAAAACTTACATGGGTGCTACCGCAAGTAGGGCAGGAGACACCATCCGGCCAACGCTTCGCGACCATGTACGTCATGCAATTGGCCGGATCAGCGAAGTAAATGATTGCGTCTCTTAGGCTTGGCGGCTCGTACGGCTGGTTGACTTCCATACCTCTATCGTTGCCGGAAGGCGTGGATTAGACAAGTATATTGTTACCCAAATTTGGCCCACCTGGACAACCCGGAATGACAAGGTTCCGAGATGGGCAGGAGGCAGAAAGTGGAACTGTTCGAAGTGCTGCGCCGCGAATACGCGGCAGGCGAGACGATTCTGGGGTTGGCTAAGAAGCATGGCATGCACCGTCGGATGGTGCGCCAGGCGATCAGCAGAGCCATCCCGCCCGAGAGGAAAAAGAGCGACCGGGCGCATCCGAAGCTCGATCCGGTGAGAGAGCGCATCGATCGGATGCTGGTGTCAAGGGCGGAGTAAAAGTATTCCACCGTGGCGGAGGCAAAGGGGACCACATCCGACTTTCCGCAGCTCATTGATTGCTGCTTGTGGATGCGGCTGGAGTGGAGTCCTGGGCCGCCCGTAAGGGCGGGCCAGGGCGTAGCGGAAGCCGCACCCACAAGCAGTCGCCAGAACCAGCTACGTGGTCAATTATTGCTCCGACCTTTATAACATCCAAGAGCGGCTCGATGAAGAACTGGAGCGGCGAACGCTCGTGGTGCACATCTTCCCCAACGCCCCGAGTTGCCTGCGATTGGTGCGTGCACTGGCTATCGAAATCCACGAGGATTGGGTCGAAGCAATCCGCAACCTGAACAGGGAGGACCTCAAAGAGCACAAAACAAGCCGTGAGAAACCCGGAACCCGCCGCCTGATGGCGTGATCTTGAACACAAGTTGCGGAGGCGTTGAACCGCAGCTCCGCTCAGAAAGAAGCCTACCAGCTCTCAATGGTTTTGCAGAACTTGACGCACACGAGTCCCAGAAAGTCTCATTTGGAGAGCGCGACCCTCGTCTCACGTATCGCTCGGCGCGGGCAGCTCACAGGGCAGCGGCACGCCGTAATTCGTTGCCACCTTCAGAAGGCGATCCTTTCCCACGGGTGGTCGGGCGACGTGAAATGACCGTAGCGAGCGAGTCCCGCAAGCCCTGGCATTTGGGCGAAGCTCTCCCCGGAACTGGCCATCGAGAGGTCGATCAGCCTCGTCCAACGCAATGTGTCCAGGATCGCTTGGCCACCTGCCAGTGAAACGACTCGGAACTCGCGGTCGCCGGGAGCGATGGCGAGCGTTGCAGTGCATTCCGTCGCGGCACCGCTCATCACTACCGCCTTCGCCAGCCGTCTCGCTAAAACCGCTCCCGCGCGGTCGGCCTTGAAGAAGTCCTTCCCGCTGAGCGCGCCGCCGCCGATCGGCACGCGCGGCCCGTACGCATCGACGACCAGTTTCTTGCCGCTCAGCCCGTTGTCCCCTTCCGGCCCTCCGACTTCGAAGTTGCCCGCGCCGTTGACGTGGAAGGATGCCGGCAACTCCTGACGAAGGCCTGGAATGGCCTGTGCCTGAGCCTGCAGTTCTGCCGTGACGCATCGGCGTACGGCGCGATTCAGATCGATCTCATCGGCGCCAATCGACTGCTGCAGCGAAGCCGTGAAGCAGCTGATCGTCTTAACTTCGTCATCGAATAGGATGGCGAGTTTCCCGTCCGGGCCTAGCCTCAATTCCGGACACTCCTCGCGAAGTGCTTCCAGCCGCCGCGCCAGCCTGGAGGCTAGCCAGTGCTCTGGCGGCAGCCAGTTGGTTCCGGGGGAATCTACCGCATACCCCGTAATGATCGACTGATCATCGGAAACTTCCCGAAAGCCCGGCTCTCCAGGAAGCAACGGACCGAGACACAGGTTCGTTTGCACTTCCAGTTCTTCCGGGCGAGGCTGCCATTCGGGACCATATCCCGCGGTTCTGTAACACTCGCGAGCGCTCTCCGCGACCGGGATCTTCTTCGCGCCACTGCAAGCGATTCGCCCCGTGATGAAGACCGAAGCGCGGTGCACCGCCACTTCGATCCCGCACAGCGCGCGCTTCTCCAGCCGTGCCGCGGCTTCAACCAGTGAGTCCGCAATGGCGTCGCAGAGCTTGTCCGGGTGCCCCGGTAGCACGTATTCGGCTGCATACAACATGTTCAGTTCTTCCCTTCGAGTTCCACCCAGAAATCGGCGTAATTCCCCAGGTCCGATCGGTTCGATGATGGCGTCAGAGCCACACCAATCCGCACCTTGGCGAGCGTTTCAGCGGCCGAGAAGCCGGGGTTGCCCACCCACCCATCGGTCAAGAGCACTGCCCTGCGCACGCGGCTTTTCTGCATGTGCTCGGCCACGCATTCGATGCTCGTGCCACCCGTAGTCCGGCACTCCCCACTCCGCAAACCGGCGAATGAAACGTCGTGGACAACGGTCGAAAACAGGTGAACCGCGGGATGCACGACATCGCTGCAGTCGAGCACCGCCCCGTACAGAGCACCCTTTAGGTCGCCGATGCTGCCGCTGACATCCAGGTACACGTGCACGTGCTCACACCTTTCGCGGATTCTGCTGGTCACTTCGCTGCGGTACAGGAGTTGCGGCGTTGCCAGCGCACGCAGCACCACGGCCCGCCGGTCGGCGGTCGGAACCGGAGTAACGGCGGCACAAAGCCCGGACTCGCATGATTTCAAACGCGCCTGGCCGCGCGGGCCAGCTACCTTTCGGATCAGGGCCCGCAATGTACCGCGGTTGGACCGCTTGACCTGCACCGGACCGGACCTCGTCAACTCTGACCACGAGCGCCCTTGGATGGGGTCTGGAGGCTGGGGCCAGTGCTCCACAATTGAGCGGACCGTCTCGAAGATCAAACCCTGCAACTCGTCCGGTTCGGCCCCGTGACTGCCAATCAGCCTAGCCTCAACCAGAGGCGGGACCACTTTCTTCAAGACATGATATAGATCGTCATGAGTGGCGCCCGTTTCGGAGTAGAGCGCCCGATACACCCCGCGCACGACTTGCAGTTCCTTCGTGGCGAGCGCGGGAGGACGCGTCGCCCGCTCCGCAGGTCTCCACTTGGAGGGAGGACGCAGCAGGCATTCCGGGAAACGATCATCTCGGTAGAATTCTGTAAAGAACGACGTGTAGGCCGCATTGGGGAACATCCGGCACAACAGCGCGTTGATCAGAGCATCGAAGATCAGGTTGTCAGCTGGCGTTGCGCGCGGGAAGAGCGTGGTGTGGCCCAGCAGAACGTGGTGTAGTTCGTGCATCACCAGCATCAGCAAACGCTCGGGGGTAGCGGCATGTACTTCTACGAAGTTGGGATTGACGAGCAGCAGCGGTACCGGCTTGCACTGGACCGCTGCTGTCTCCACCTCCGTTGTTTCTACGATGTCGAGCAGCCGGAGCAAAGCCATCAGGCCATAGCTCCCGGCCGGAAATGCTTCCAGCAGACGTTCGGTAATCGAAGGTGCAGTCATACTTTGGGCTCCATTGCTCCGGGGAACCGGAGCGTGATCCTACGTCCGAATTCGATGCGGTCGAGATTCGGTTCTTTGTCGCGCAGGTAGACGCGGTCGGACGACTTCGCAAGCACCGTGCAAACGGTGAGCAGGTCTTCCACCGACTCCCTCGCACCCGCCTTATTGGTAGCCAATACTGCCGGCGGGAGGGGCAGTTTCAGCGCGTGCTCGTTGATCCGCCGGCGAAGTTCCGTCTCAGCCTTTTTGGCACCCTCGGCCCAGGGCCGCCCGTCCAGGGACGCCAGGATAGCGCCTGGGCTCGGTTCCTCAAACTGGGGAGGCAGTTGATACAGTGCGGTCCGGCTGGACGAGACCGGAGCGCTATGTTGAATCGCGGACCTCGGCGGTGACGACATGTTGTGAAGCAGCGCCGGACGACTCATGCGATTGTCCCGGCAATGCTCAGCCGCGCCGCCTGCCAGCTCCGGAGGATCTGTTCGGCATCGGAACCGGCTGCGATGGCGTTTAGCGAGAACAGCCCGACCAGCAGGTTGGTGGCTGCGGGCGTTTCAGGATCGTCCTTGGCAAGACTCGCCAGCGCGAACACTACTCGCTGCCAGACTCTGTGCCGAGGGCTGCCGGACTGCACGCTCTCAGTGACGTTTTGCGGAGTCGCGGTCACGGCATACCAGTCAGCTGCCTGCTCCGCCACAGCGGCGACAAGACGGCCGGCGGCGCCGGATTCGAACAAGTGCGCGGCCAGGGCGTGCCGTGCGCCGGGCGCGAGCGCTGCCAGGCAATCGGAGACGACAGTCGAGAAATCGCGCTTGCCGATTGAGCTGCACCGGACAGCGGCCAGAGCACGGTGCAGCGGGTCGGGTTCCGACATCAGGATGTGGATCGGGCTGCCTGCGGGGACGCCAGCCGCACTCCATGCCTCCTTGTGGGCCGCGAGCACGCTCGTCTCATTCACCGCCTCCCCCGTGGCACGCTGCGGCAGCGAGTGGCGGAGCGCGAGAAACGCCGAAGTCGCGGTGTCTGCATCCGGTGCGTCGAGCAGCCTGGCGGCATGAACAGCCAGGATGTTCGCCAGCAACATGACGCATCGGCGCGGGCTCAGGACAAGCTTGGCTTGCCGCAACAACGCGCAGACGATCCGGACATAGCGCGCCAGTGTCGCAGATAGGGAATCGAGAATGCGGGTCGTGATGCGCCGACCCTGTTCCACGCGGGCGGCTAGTCGCAACGCTGCTGCGGCATCGAGCGGCTTATCGCCGGTGAGTATCAATCGCTCCTGCGCCTCGACGCCGATACGTTGCCAATCCGGGATATCGAGGATGAAGGCGAAGCGGTCCGCAAGTGCCCGGTCAAGCGGCTCCGACCCGGCATACATCGCCTCTTCATCCTCGCCGGCGGGTGGATTCATGGCCGACCAACGGTAGACCAGGCGCTGCAGCGGAAGCCCCTGGACGCGGCGCTCGTGAATGATGGAGAAGAGCTTGTTTTGCACTTCCGGGCGGCAGCGCGAGATCTCGTCGATGAACACCGATTGCGCCCCCCAGATGGAGGCCGGCGTCTGGATGTAGTCGAGGCCTCCCGCTCCGTTTGGAAGCGGGTAGCCGACCAGATCGTCGAAGTTCATCAGGCTGGCATTGTAATGCCGGTGATCCAAGCTAAGCGCCTCGGCCAGTCGATTCAGAAGGAACGACTTGCCGGTGCCGTGCGCGCCCACCAACAGCAGCGGATCCCGCTGGATCAGCGCAGCCATGATGACCGGTTCAACGCTCTGCATACCCACGATTCCGAGCTCGTCGAGTATGCATGGGACAGCCGCCTGAGCGGCGGGTGACTGTTCTACTGGTGGCGTTGCGACGGATGTTTTGCGGCCCACGAAATTCCTCCGTGAGCGTGCGGGTTTTGTAGGGAGAACGAGCAAGGCAGCCATTGATTGCTGTCGTTTGCCACATCGTTCCCGTTTCCGGGCTGACCTTGGCACCTTGGCGGCTAAACCAGGTTGCCGGGCGGTCGTCGGGTCAGAACCCTCACGCCTCTCTCGATGTCTGGAGCTTTGGCTCCGGTTCTATGGACGCACGAGGGATGCGCGCGGTTCCGTCCAATCATGCTTGATCTCACGGAGTCGTTGCGTGTAGCGCCGAAGGCTTGCGGGTATGCTCTTAACTTCAAGGAATCCTCAAGGCCACTAAATCACCTGTCCGAAGTCGACGCGGCGTAGGATTGACGTTCGCCAGTGGACCAATAAGCTGTCTCGGCGATTTTGTTAGGGCGAATTCTGCGGGTGTGATCGGAGTAGGTCCAGCGGAATGGTCGCGCCGATTTTGCGCAGGCACGAACGTACTTGCGCGGTGTGTTGCCGAGATCGGCGATCGAGGTAAAGACGCCGCGAGCAATGACGTCACGTTGGATCTTGGCAAACCACAATTCAACCTGGTTGAGCCATGACGAATAGCTTGGCGTGAAGTGGAATCTCACCTGAGGGTTCTCGGCGAGAAACCTCTGCACATCATTGGTTTTGTGCGCCGACAGATTACCGGGCACAACGTGGATTTCCTAGGCGCATTTGGTTCGCTCGGCCAAACCCTCAAGAAATGCAATGAACTCTTGGGCGGTGCGACGCGCTGCCGTCATGCCATGCAACACTGCTGTTTTCAAGTCCAGAGCCGCTTATAGCGACAACGTCCTTGTGAGGGTAGTATTCAAACCCGTGCCGTTCGGCGCGACCCGGCTCCAAGGGCAGCACTGAATCGAGTCGGCCCAGCGCCTGCATCGCCGTCTTGCCAGCTACGCAAAACAGGGCGGTATGCTGCGGAGGATTCATGTACAGGCCGATGATGTCGGCAACCTTCTCCCCAAACTGAGGGTCGTTGGAGGCCGGGTAGCAGTCGAGCCGGTGCTGCTTCAACCGGATCTGCGCCCACACCCGCTGCACGGTCGACTTGCTCAGTCCCACGGCCCGCGCCATCTCCCGGCAACTCCAATGGGTCGAGCCGTCGGGGGGGGGGCTACGGGGTCTTACGCGCGATGCTGGCCTGTACCTTCGCATCCGCCACGCGCGGCCGGCTGCCTTTGTGTCGCCGATCGGGTCCAGTGAGCCCGGCCTCCCCAAAGCGCTGCGTCCAGCGCGAAATCGTCGGGGCCGTGGTCTGCAGCGACAGCATGATCTGGCCGTAGCTTTGCCCATCCGCCAGTGTCAGGACCAACGGCGCGCAAAACTCGTCACCCGCAGGCAGCGTGCGATGCTTGAGAGCTCATGGACTCAACGTCGTCACGGGCAGGGTTCGTGGGTTGCCGAAGTTGCCCCACCTCACGTTTGAACGGCGGAAGGTAGTACGGAAGGAATGGCTTGGCTCCTAGATGGAGGAGAACAACACGCGGCAGGGCAATCGCGGAAGGAGGTCATTGCAATGGGCAACGTTGAACTCGCCCGGAAGGTGGTCTCAATTGTTCAACGCGATCGGAAATCCTGCTCGAGGCGGCTGAGTTTGGGGTTCCGCCTCACGCGAAGGTCAGCGCGCGCGGAAAGCGATTTACTGCTAGCTAGATCGCACTGTCCGACAATTCGATCAACTTCACCAGGTGGGCGCGCGTCTGGAGGACCTTGAGCAGGTTGAAAGTGTCGAATGACGCTTCCAGGTTCAATCCAGACGACAAGTGCGGACAAACGGACCGATCCTCGGCCCAACATCTTTCGGAGCCAGCAATATGGGTACAGTAGATTCTTCCTTCACGGTTGTCCAAAGCGTGCGGTCGGACAGAGCTGCTTTCCCACGCGAAGCTCGCCCAATCACTATTCAGGATGCCGCTTCGTACTTGGGCGTACGCCCGCCAACGGAGCATCTTTGGGTTGAGCGGAAGCACTTTCCCCATCTGCGCGTGATGGGCTGCAAAATACGGTTTCTGCAATCGGACCCAAAGCCCTTCTGAGCAGCGTTGGAACAGGCGGTGGGACATGGCACGACCAATTACGCATGATGGCAGTTCGTTCAGACGGAAAGAATGGATTCTCTGATGGATTCATTGTCGCGACAATGGCGGACAGCGTCAGAAAGAATCAACTTGAATAGCAGACTGGCATGCTGCGAAGAAGATCCCGCGAGAGCGTCAAGGCGACTTGGACAAAAGCACTCTGCTTTGCCAACGCAATGGACAAGCGATCACACTCCGGGAAAGGGCGGAGTTCTACCTGGAGAATTCCTCCAAGTCGCCGTTCCGAGCACAGAAAACGCACGATGTCAAGCAGCGCCCAATGCGGCAGCTGAAGGCGGCCTTCGGAGAGACGAAGTTCGTCGAGTTGACCGCAGGCGAGATGGAGATGTAGCTCTGCAATCGACTAAACCAGCGAGTAATGTTTAAGACAATAGGGGGATTCGTTCAAAAGGAATTACCGAATGCAACCACAGTACATCAGGAACTTCGTGTGCTGCGGCGCATGCTGAACTCGGCGGTTCGCAAGAAGGTCCTCGCTGCTAATCCTTGCTCAGGCGTGGAGTTCCCAGCAAGAGCCGATGGACTGTTTCGGCCCCACTACACGGGATAGTCCGGGCATCAAAAGATCGAACTCAATGCGCCTCAGTAATTGAAGAACGTGATCCAGACCATCATCGAAGCCGGGCTCTCTATCTATAAGGAGCTTGCCCCATGAAGGAGGGCCACATCGATTGGGAGAACGGAACGGTGTGCATTCCTGATTCAAAAATGCCAAACCGTGTTACGGAGGTTCCCCGCACCGACATCGCGATCAATGCGCTTCGCGGTCAACTCGCGAACTCGGACCCTGGACCCATCCTGCTTCCTTGAAACGGATTTCGGGTGGGCTGCCAGTAGTCGCTAAGGACCGCTTGCTGCGCTACGTCGTGGAAAGCGCTTGTTCCTGACTTTCGAATATGTGACTTGCGGTCGATCTACGCGACAAGGCTAAGCGCTGGCGGCGGCGAGGACGAACTTGTGACGCAACTTCTCAGGCAAGGTGACGCCAAGGTGTTCAAGAAGTACTCTCAGTTGAAGCTGCAGATGAAACGGGAAGCGTTGGGCAAGCTTAATGGGAGCGCGAATGAGGGTGGTAACGGTTCTGGCACAGTCCGGCCCGTCTGAGAGGGTTTTGTCGCAGTTTTGGCTCAGTCTTGGGTGGAAACGGGCAAAAGTGATGGATTGGAAACGGATAAGTCTTTTGGAATCAGCGAGACGATGGTGGGCGGTGAGGGACTTGAACCCCCGACATCCTGCTTGTAAGGCAGGCGCTCTAACCAACTGAGCTAACCGCCCTGGCTTGTGAATCCAACAACGTATGAGTCACTGGATCTTCTCCAATGTTCCCACTTCGGGCGAATCCTGAGGGAGGATAGCTGCGACTGCTCGTCCGCGGGCGCGACAAACTCCACTGGAACGCGCTTAACCTGTTCCCGCGCGTGGCTGAACCGCTCCAAAATCGCCACGGTCCTGTGACCCACCAACGCTTTCATTGTAGTCGCAGGGATGCCCGCCTCGCCATCTGGGTGCAGGTAGTGTGCCTGAGATCATGACAATTCGGTGCGACCCTGGGCGGACCGCCTAGGAAGAACGGTGTTCTCTGCTTCGTCCGGCGGAGTTCGAGCCTGCAGAACGCCATGCCTCAACTTGCGACGGTGCCCACGGATATCAAGCAGTATGGGAACTTCGTTGGCCTAGAAAACATTTCCGCCCCCGCAACGACGCGTCCGAATCCGGCCGGCGCAGGTTGTGTCAGGAATCAGTTTCCGCGAAACCTGATCCCTGTGTGCCGCCTCGATCCCAAGGCACAGAAAGTGCTGGCGCTCTGTCCGGAGTCGAGACTGCCATGGAACGTGAACTTCCGCTCGCCCCAAGTTGAGAACGTGTACAACGATCAATCCAACGGAAGAATTGACCACTGCTTCAGCGACATGGATTCTGTCTTCGGGCGCTACATGACTTCGCGTTTAACCGACCGTTGCCTGCAGCGCTGTTTCTGCCTGCCAGCAACCCAACGCACGCAGTTGGCCGGCGCTGACTGAAAGCCCGGTTGGGCTTTCAGTCAGCGCCCATCGCCGTTTAGCCGAAGAGACAAAGCGGAGCAGAGAGTCCCTGCGCTTTTCAGGTCTGAGCAGCTATGGGGATCATGTGTACCAGCGTCGAGTTCATCACCATAAGTTCACTGAGCGTCGAGCAGGGATAGACACGGAGGGCGAAGAGGAGAAGCGTCAATCTCATCTCCCCTCAAGCTTCACCGCGGTTCTGAGTGCCCGGGTCGGTTGGCATTTTTCATCGACTGACTGTCGAGGGCATGTGAGGATCAACGGAATCAACGCGTATGCCTTTGCAAGCGACATGGCTGGCGTGAAGATTGGCAGCCTTATCGATTCAGAGGCATGGGCATACAGATTGGTGCAGCCGAAAGCACTTCGCCCAAGGCAGGTGCGCCACTGGGCTGCGCTACGCCCCGACTCTCGCGGAATCTCTTATCCTAGCCTTCGCAAGGACCGCCGCTCTCGTTCCCCGCGCCGTCTACTTCAGCGGCTGAAGAACCATCTTCGCCAGACCGCAGGAGTCCTTGACGCGCTGTCCACAACTCCGGAAGTTCAGGCTCTTGTCCAGGCAGACCCGCACCTCCCGCAGAAACCTATCGTCGCAGTATAGCGCAAAGTTCTCCCCCTTTAGCCCGGGATTCGCGTCGATTACGGCTTGCCGGAACTCCTTCACCGGGACAACCAAAGCAGCCTTGGAACCTTGGTACTTGGCGGGGATCTTCATCTTTAGCGTCGCCGCTCGGGTCAGCTTGAAGAAATCAGCTGGGCTCAAGCCGCTGCACGTCCCATGGGTGCTCCACTCGTGGGTGACTAATTGGGGACTGGGCATCAGATCGAGTACGGACTTCCCAGTGGACGGGTCCAGTGGTGCTGCTGGCTTACAGGTACGCGGATTCACCCCATTCTCGTTCTCCGGCCACAGTCCGTGCACGACGAATCCGAAATGACGGCCTGCTGCGCATTGGGGATCGCTTGGGTCGTCGCCCATCTCCGAGCAGTATTGCGGCGACCATGACAGGCTCAATAAGTAATAGTCGAATCGCCCGGGGGTAGTGGGAGGCCCATCGCGCTTCTGCGCGACGACCGGCGCCACAATTGTTGCGAATAGAAACAGGATTGTCGTGAAAGGTCGCATACTCAGTTCTCTATCGTAGCTGGCTTTGTGTCGCTTCGAAACTGGAGGTGGCCTCGCCCGGCGGGAGCTTACTAACGCGCAGGGCGCCTTTGACAGGCTGTCCGGTGGGCGATGGATCAGCCGCCTACTCTCTCTCATAGGCTCTGGTTTCAGTCGGAACTGGAAGCGCGAACAACGGGCCTGCCACCAGAATGCGTGGAACCCTCGCAAACACCAGTCGAGTTCCTAAGAATGCTCAGCTCTTACACACCTGCCGAGTACCGCGCCATCGACATCGTAGTTTCCTGGTCGACCTTACGCGGGATACCCGGCTTCATCGCACGTGCCTAGCGGGAGGATTCCTCTCTGCTCCGAACTTCTGCTGGTGCCATTGAGGATAGGGGAGAGCGATCCCGCTGACTCGGTCGAGTCGCTCAACATCCTCGACGCTGAGCTCCCATTGGGCCGCCGCAAGGTTGTCCCGCAGTTGCGCTTCGTTGCGTGCGCCTATGACCACGGTATCGACGCCAGGCTTGCGGGTTACCCAGTTGACCGCAACTTGAGCGACGGACCTGCCCCGTTCCATGGCGATTTCCTGGAGGACATCCACGATTTCGTGAAGCCTCTGCTGGTCGATGTTCCCTGGTGCATCCAGGGTATTCAAGCGCGACTCAGCGGGTCTGCCGGCATCTCGCCGGAACTTCCCTGACAACAGCCCGCCCTGCAAGGGGCTCCAGACCATGATTCCGACGTGCTGGTCCAGGCTGACCGGAATGAGGTCGTGCTCGGCGTCGCGGGCGAGCAGCGAGTAGTTGATCTGCTGCGAGATGTAACTCGAGATTCCCAGGCGTTCGGACGTGGCCAATGCCTTCATGACTTGCCAGCCGGCGTAGTTGGAACAGCCGATATAGCGGACCTTGCCAGAGCGAATCAGGTCGTCATATGCACGCAACGTCTCTTCCAACGGCGTGAAGGTGTCAAAACTGTGGGACTGATATACGTCTATGTAATCCGTTCCCAGTCGTCGCAGGCTGTCCTCGCAGCCTTCAATGATGTGCCGGCGCGAGAGCCCAGCCATGTTCGTGCCGGGGACGAGGCGATTGAAGACCTTCGTCGCCAGGACGATCTCTTTCCGGTGCGTGCCAAGCGCCTGGCCTAGGACCTCCTCCGACTTCCCATTTGAGTACATGTCGGCCGTGTCGAAGAGATTTACGCCGGAGTCGATGCAGATTCCTACCAGTCTGCGCGCTTCCTCCACTTGGACGTTGCCCATCGCCGCGAAGCGTCCCTCGCCGCCAAGCGTCATTGTGCCGAAGCTCAACACCGATACTTGAAGGCCACTGGCGCCCAGGAACCGATAATCCATGGTCTGTCTCCCTTGTCGCTGGAATCCAATGTAAGAGCATACCGAACAGCGCCGCCAGAAGTGCGCAGCCCCAGCGCGACAATTGACGAAGCCCCTATGGAAGCCTGTCGCCCCCCCAGAGCCGAAGCACATTCGAACTGGACTGATGCTGCGGATATGCTCGAAATGAGAGAATAACGGCAATGTGCTCGACGAGTTATCCGGGGAGGCTGCGGCTCGCGATTCCAGTTGTGGCGTTGGCGTTGGCCGCGTGCGGCCCCGCGCCCGTAAAGCAGCGGGAAGCGCCTAAACCGCGGGTTGCCAGGACGATGCCTGATGTGTACAAGGTCCGCTTCGGCACTTCAAAAGGCCGCTTCGTAGTGGAGGTGCACAAAGACTGGGCGCCAGCGGGAGCTGAGCGATTCTGGCGTCTGGTGGACGCCGGATTCTTCGATCACTCAAGGATCTTCAGGGTGGAGCGCAACTTCGTAGCGCAGTTCGGAGTCTCGCCCGATTCAAGCACGAATGGCGTGTTCAACAGCCTTCCAATCAAAGATGATCCGGTTAAGCAGAGTAACAAGATCGGCATGATGAGCTTCGCCAGTAATGGTCCAGGCACGCGCAGAACGCAGGTATTCGTGAACCTGAGCGACAACCCCTCGCTCGACAAACAAGGCTTCGCACCATTCGGCCAGGTGGTCGAAGGCATGGACACGGTGGTGTATGCATTCTATTCGGGTTACGGGGATATGCCTCCGCACGGGACTGGCCCGGATCCAAGCAAGCTGGCCGTGGAAGGAGACTCGTATGCGGAGTCGAATTTCCCACGGCTGGACAAGATCTTCAAGGCGTCGGTGGTGGAGTGAGCGCCGTGACGGCGCCCCTCAGCCAGCGAGAGAATAACCGTTGAAGTCCACGTCCGCGTGGACCTCTGCCCAGACAGCGTCCGCACCGGAAACCGTGCGCGTCAGACGCTGCGTGCGATTCGAAAAGGAATGCAGGATTCAACTATGGCTAAAGTGAAATTCGAAACGAGTAAAGGCGATTTTGTGATTGAAGTGACCCCCGAGTGGGCTCCACTGGGTGCGGCGCGCTTCGCCGAACTCGTCAGCAGCGGCTACTACGACGGCGCGAAGTTTTTCCGCGTACTGCCCGGTTTCGTGGTGCAGTTCGGATTGCCGGCGGACCCGAAGAACGCTGCGAAGGTGGGCAACCTCAAGGACGATCCGGTCACTCAGACCAATGCCATGGGCACTATCACTTTCGCTACGGCTGGCCCCGGCACGCGCACCTCGCAGGTGTTCATCAACCTGGTGGATAACCAGAGGCTCGACGGCATGGGATTCGCACCGTTCGGGAAGGTCGTCGAAGGCTTCGACGTAGTGGAAAAACTGTATGCCGGGTACGGCGAAGGCGCGCCCTACGGCAGTGGCCCGGACCAGGGCAAAGTTCGCGCGCTGGGCAATGCCTATCTTGAACCCAGTTTCCCGAAGATGGACGGCATCACAAAGGCTACCGTGCTCGAAGAGACTGCGGGCTAGCCTCGCCGGCTGTCTGCCGCTCATTGATGGTCGCGGCCCGACTCGGAGCCTCGACCATCGAGGAGTATGAATTACGCAATCGCCGCCCTGGCGTCGCCGGACATGAAGGCGCCCAGGCCCTTGGCATGCACCCGGAGCCCGATATAGAAAGCTCCGAACAGCGCGTAAATCGCGCTGGCCTCATCAAACCGCATCTCGTAGATGATCTGCTTGAATGCCACCGGGTCCTCTGAGAAGAGATCGACGCCCCACTCCCAATCGTCGAAGCCGATGGAACCAGAGATCACCTGCTTGATCACTCCGCCGTACTTGCGGCCGATGAGGCCGTGCTCGTGCATCATGCGCTGGCGGTCGGCGAAGGACTCGACGTACCAGTTCTTTTGTTCGCCCCGCTTTCGGTCCATCGGATAGAAGCACAGGTATCTGGCGGGCGGCACCTCTGGATGGAGCCGAACCGCCATCGCAGTCCGCTGTCGGTCAAGCGTCTCCCGCTCGGCCTGATCCCACTCCGCAGTGCCAGGCTGCAGTCCTCGCCCGGAGAGATCTTCGAAGATCTTCTTGGTTGATTCGTAGAGGCCCAACTCGACCACGCTCACGTACGAGTTCACGATTTCCAAGTACTCGGCCAGGCGTAGCCGTGAGACCTGTAATTGCGCCTCCAGCAAGCCGGGGAAATCCGGCCGGTAATGGAGCAGCATCAGGTCGCCCTTGTGCCCGAGCATGGCATAACCGGCGCTCTGTGAGCCACACTGGGCGCTCTCCGCACTCGCGAGCCAGGCGGATGCCTCTTCGAGGAGTTTAGATCGGGTATGGCCGTCAATTGCGCGCCATTCATCCCAACGGACGCGGAACATCTGGTGCAGGACGCTGGCGCCCTCCAGGGTAAGCGGAACAATCGGCTGGATCTGGCTCATAATTGGTGTATCCGGCGGGCGCAGTCGCCCGTAACCGATACGATACCACTTGGGCCGGAAACGACCGTTCAGGGCAAGATAGCGCCTTATTTTTCGGGAGCCTGGGGCATTGCCACCAAGCCGTGCCGGAGGGCGTAGACCACGAGATCCGCCGTACGGTGGATCCCCAGGGCCTGCATCAGATTAGCGCGATGGACGGAGATCGTGTTGACGCTCAGGTGCAGAACCGCCGCGATTTCGCGGTTCGACTTGCCTTGCACGATGTGTTGTAGCACTTCGCGCTCGCGTTGCGTCAACCTGTCGAATTCGCTGCTCTGGTCCTGCGTAGGCATGTTCAGGCCGGGCGCGAGCACCGTCCTTCCTGCGGCCACTTCTTTAATGGCGTAGGGCAAATCCACTTCCAGGGCATTCTTCAGCAGGTAGCCGAGCGCTCCGGCGCCGAACGCATTGCGCACGTAATTGTCCTCGGAATACATGCTCAAAATGAGGATTCCCATTTCGGGCTGGTGACGCAGAATCTGCACGGTGGCCTGAATGCCATCCATCTCCGGCATGGCCAGATCCATTACGACCACCTGCGGCTTCAATTGCAGCGACAACTCGATCGCCATGGGGCCATTGGACGCCTCACCCACCACCTCGATGTCAGAAGAATCGTCGAGCAGCCTGCGGAAGCCCTTGCGGACCAGACTGTGGTCGTCTGCGAGAAGCACACGGATCGGACTCGTCATCAAGAGACTCCAGACTGCAGCGGCACCGTCAGCGTCACTCGAACGCCGCCCGGCCTGGCGCTCACGAATTCCAGGGCGCCGCTGAGCAACCCGGCTCGCTCCCGCATGGAAATCAGTCCAATTCCGCGACGTGGCGGAGAGGCGGGCAAACCAGCGCCGTGATCTTCCACTACCAGGCGCAACTGGGAAGGCGAGTATTCCGCCTGCACCCAAACCTCGGAGGTTCTGGCATGGCGGAGCACGTTATTCAGAGCCTCCTGCAGGATTCTGTATACATGAATCGCAACCTGGTCGCCGATCCACGGCCCATTCCCGATCTTCTCATAATGGACTACAATTCCAGTCTGTTTCTCGAACTGCTTGACGTACCATTCGATACTCTTCTCCAGACCGTGGTCGTCCAGTACGGGAGGATGCAGCATCTGGGACATAAGGCGCACTCGCTCCAGTGTGGTTACCGTCACCTCGCGAATCTCCTTGAGATCCTCTTGCGCCGGCGAGTCTTCGGGGATGCGGCGCCTTGCGCGCTGCAGCATGGCTCCCAGCGCGGTAAGCACCTGTCCGAAATCGTCATGTAACTCGCGGGCCAGCGTACGGAAGACCTCCTCCTGAACCGTGATGACTTTGCCCGCCAGTTCCCTCCGCTCGTCCGAAACCGCCTCCAGTCGTTCGTAGATGCGCCGGCTGAAGCGGATGACCGAGGCTCCGGTGGCTGAAATGGTGATCAGCACGGCCGCAATAAGCCAGTACAGATTGGTCTCGCCACGGTGATAAATCTCGGCGATCGCCCGCCCTCCGGCCGATGCGGCATCGCTGTTCTCGACCAGCAGTCGCGCCACTGTCGAGTTCAGCGTGCCTCGCTCGGCGTTCAACTGCGTACGGACCAGAGTACGCGCCGCGCCTTCCTGCCCGGCCGAGGCGAGCATCCACATTTGGTCCATTTCGTCCCAAAAACGGTGCAGACTGGCCTCGAGCAGCCTCTGCTGATCGATCGTGCGCGAGTTCGGAGCGAGCCCATGCTCCTGCGCGATTGCGTCGTCTAGGTCCACCCGTAGCGCCTGCAGTGCGGCGTGATAGCCGGTCAGGGGGTACTGGTCCCCGCTTTCTGTCGCCTCGCGCAGGGTCAGGCCGATCTGATAGAGATCATTCTGGATGCGGATCAACTGCAGCGAGTCGCGGTGGTTGCGGTCCACAATCTCGGTCTGGAGTCTCTGCAGGCCGCGCACCTGGTCGAAAGTGAAGCCGAAATAGACGGCCACAGCAACCAGCGTCACCCCGAGCCCGAAAAGTTGCGGCACCAAAGCTGCGCGGCCTGCCATGTCGGTATCCTATCTTAGAGTGCAAGAAGTAAATCCCTTAGTATCAATTCGTACACCTATTCCATTTGACGAAGTTCAAGTGGAGCATATCCGTCCAGCCGTCACCCGACTGGTGGAAGAGGCGCAGGCCGCAATCGAGGAGATCGCCTCGTTGCCGGTGACGCGCACGTACGATAACACGTTGGGCGCGCTGGACGCCGCAACTGAGACCCTGGATTACGCGTCGTCGGTCATCCAGCACTTGGAGAACGTTGTTTCTACGCCCGAAATCCGGCAGGCCTGGAACGATGTTCAGCCGCTGGTCAGTGAGTTTTACTCGCGTGTGCCGTTGAACGCGTGTCTCTGGTCAGCGCTCAAGGAGTACGAGTGCAGTCCCGACGCGCGCTCGCTAACCGGGGTCCGAGCGCGCTTCCTGAAGAAGACCATCGACAGCTTCCGCCGCCACGGCGCCGATCTTGACGATGCAGGCAAGCAGCGTCTGGCTGAGATCGACGTCGAACTCGCTGTGATTTGCACCAAATTCGCGCAGAGCGTTTTGGACGCGACCGCCGGGTTCGAGTACATCACCGAGAACGAGGCGGGTCTGGCGGGCTTGCCCGTAGCCGCCGCCGCAGCCGCACGGGAATCCGCCGAGGCGCGCGGCAAGCAGGGCTGGCGGTTCACGTTGCAGCAGCCCAGCTATCACGCCGTGATGACCTACCTCGACGACACCGTCATCAGAGAGCATTTCTACCGCTCCTACAATACCCGCGCGGCAGACGAAAACACTGTGCGCGTTGCGAAGATCCTGGAATTGCGCCATGAGAAAGCGCGGCTGCTCGGGTTTAGCGACTTCGCCGATTTCGCGCTTAAGGAGCGCATGGCCAAGAGCGGCGGGCGTGCGCTGAGTTTTCTGCGCGGGTTGCAAGTTCAGACTCAAGCGGCGTTTGAGCGCGAAAACATAGCCCTGGAGGCCTTTCGGGCCGAAGCAACGGGAGACCTGCGGCGGCTGGAACCATGGGAGGTCGGCTACTGGGCGGAAAAGCAGCGTGCCCGCGAGTTTGACTTTGACGAGGAGGAGCTACGGCCGTACTTTCCCCTGGAGAGCGTGCTAACCGGACTGTTTGACCTCGTCAACAAGTTGTATGGGATCCAAGTAGTGGAAACGGCCGGCAAGCCGGTGTGGCATCCGGACGTGAAGTACTACGACATCCTCGACGCCGACGGATCGCAGTTGGCCGGTTTCTATGCGGATTGGTTCCCCCGCGAAACCAAGCGTGGAGGGGCCTGGATGGGCTCCTTCTTGAGCGGAAAGAACGTGGACGGCGTGTGGAGTCCGCACCTCGGCATGATGTGCGGCAACGTGACTCCGCCGTTGAACGACCGGCCGGCATTGCTTTCGCATCGCGACGTGGAAACCGTGTTCCACGAATTCGGGCACCTGCTGCACCATTCCCTCAGCCGGGTGGAAGTGCGCAGCCTGTCAGGCACCAACGTGGCCTGGGATTTCGTCGAACTCCCAAGCCAGCTCATGGAAAACTGGTGCTGGGAGCGGGTCTCGCTGGACTTGTTTGCCCGGCACTGGAAGACTGGCGAGACGCTGCCCGAATCGCTTTTCGAGAAGGTCGTCCGCGCGCGCAATTTCCGCTCCGCCAACGGGCAGATGCGGCAGTTGGGATTCGGCATCGTGGACCTCTCGCTGCACACCCTGTATCGGCCGGACCGCGATGGGGACGTGCTCGAATACGCAAACCGGATTCTGCAGGAGTTTTCGTGCGCGACTTTCCCGGCAGGCCACGCGATGATCTCCGCGTTCACGCACCTGTTCGGCGACCCGGTGGGCTACGGCGCAGGCTACTACTCCTACAAATGGGCGGAGGTGCTCGACGCCGACGCGTTCACGCGCTTCCGGCAGGAAGGCATTTTCAATCGGGAAACCGGATTGGCATTCCGCAGGAACATTCTGGAGAAAGGCGATAGCGAGGATCCCGCGGAGTTGTTCCGGCAGTTTATGGGGCGCGATCCGGATCCGGGGGCGCTGCAGCGGCGGCTGGGGTTGGCCGAATAGCCGTCAGTGTGGGGCGGCTCTCGAGAGCCGCTTGGGCGCCCAGCGCCAGCATGCTTGGTGAGCCGTGCGGGCTGTTGGGACCCACTCACTTTCTGCTGTAGTCGACCGCCGCCCGCATCAGTTCGAGCGCCTGCAAAATGCGCGGCACCGGCTCAAAGGCGTACGATAGCCGCAGTTGCCGCTTTCCGCGTTCCGCCAGATCGCCCTGCGGGTGCACACAATACTCGCCCGGGATGTAGATCACGCTCGGGTTCCGCTGGCCAGTCGCACCATCTAGTTCCGCATCGCCCGTGGTGCGCATCAGGAAGCGGAAAAAGTCCGACCCCGGGCAGGTTTCGACGTCTTTGAGCGTTAGATAGAAGTAGAAGCCCGCCCTGCCTCCGCGGCACTCCTGCAGGTATGGACCCAGGTACTCCCGGATGCCCTCCAGCACCGCTACCGCCTTTGCCCGGTAATCGGCGTTTACCCACATCAGTTGGGCGGCAATGCAATTGTCGAGTAGGTAGCTGGCCATCTCCTGCACGAACAACGGCGCGCTGAAGCCGGTATCGCTGGTGGACTGGATCATCGCGCTCATCAGCGGCCCGGCCGGGCCCAGCAGGTAGCCGATCCGCAGGCTGGGCGCAAGCACCTTCGAGAGCGTCCCGATCTCGTAGGCGATGCCCACCTCGTCGCTGGGCAGCACGGATACAAATGGCTCCGCTGCGGGATCGTGCAGCAGTAGTTCGTAGGCCAGGTCGTAGAAGATCGGAATCTGCCGGCCCTGCCGGCGTGATATTTCAGTTGCCACGTCGAGCAGCGCACGGCGGCGGCGGTTCGACAGCAAGGTGCAGGACGGGTTGTTGACCGTCACCGTATAGAAGAATGAAATGCGCCGCGCTTCACTCCCCAGCGCCTCCAGCTTCCGGGCCAGTACGACAAGATCTATCCCCTCTTCATCTTCCGGTACTGCCAGCACTTCGAAGCCCTTGCGCAGCAGACTCTCGGTGTAGATGTAATACATCGGATCGGAGGTGACCACGATCCCGGGTGGCAGCACGTCCGTGAGCGCGTCCAGAATGCTGGTTGCGCCGCAAGCTCCGATGGAGAGTTGCAGACGCGCCAGGGTGGCCGCGTCCAATTGGCCGGCCCGCTGCGTGAGCAGAAATCGTTTGATCGACGCGATCAGGTTGGCCGAGCCGGCCGGGCTACCGTAATTGAAGGCCTGGCGGTACTTCTCCGGGCAGTCCACGACACCCTGAAGCGCCTCGATCAGGGCCGCCACCGGAATTGTCTGTTCGTTGACATAGCCTACGCCGAGGTTGATGTCCACGCCGTCACGAAAAGTCCCGGCGAACTCGGCCATCATTCGACTGACCGGAGAGGGGTGGGAGGATGCCTCGCCGTAAGGGGAAAGCTCAGTTTGCATAACGCTTAGGGCGAGCGGGTGGGCCCATTCGTAGTGTCCTCCAAAGCCATGAGCGGTGCGCGCGCCGATCGCTGGATCGCACGCCACCGCCCGCCGCTCTACAACTTCTCGCCCACTTAGGCTAGGCTCAGTTCAAGGATCTTTTCGACGGACTCCGGCGTCACTGCCTGGCGCTCTCCCAGGCGGGTCATTCCGCTGGCCGTCAGTCGGTGGGCGACCGTGGCTGGCGTATCGGCCTTAACCTGCTCGTATGCCGTCAGCCGCGTCGGCACGCCCAGCGATTCGAAGAACTTCTCGGTGGCCTTGATTCCCGCCTCAATTCGCTGTTCCGGTGCGCCTTCGCGAATGCCCCAAACCCGGTCGGCAAACTGGAGTAGTTTCTCCCCTTTGTTCTCCGCATGCACGCGCAGCAAATGCGGCAGCACGCTGGCCAGCGTTCGTGCGTGATCGATGCCGTACAAGGCTGTCAGTTCGTGGCCGATCATATGCGTGGACCAATCCTGCGGGACGCCCTGGCCAATCAGGCCGTTGAGCGCCATGGTTGCCGCCCAAACAAAACTCGCGCGCAGTTCGTAATCCGCTGGTTTAGCAAGTGTTTGTGGGCCGACTTCGATCAGCGTCTGCAGAATCGACTCCGCAAAACGGTCCTGCAAGTGCGCGCCCACCGGGAATGTCAGATACTGTTCGACGGTGTGGACGAAGGCGTCCACTACGCCGTTCGACACTTGCCGCGGCGGGAGGGAGAAGGTAACCTCCGGATCAAGTACGGAGAACACGGGGTAGCCGAACAGCGATGAAAAGGCCAGCTTCTGGCTGGTTTCCGCGCGGCTGATCACGGCAAACGAATTCGATTCTGAGCCCGTGGCCGGCAGCGTCAGGATAGAGGCCAAAGGGACGGCCGTCTTGACCGGAGAACGTTTGGTCAGGATGTCCCACGGCGCTCCCTCAAACGGGATGGCAGCCCCGATGAACTTCGTGCCGTCGAGGACAGAGCCTCCGCCGGCAGCCAGCAGAAGATCGACCTTCTCCCGGCGTCCCAACTCCACGGCTTGCATCAGGGTCTTGTATTCAGGATTCGGCTCGATGCCCCCAAACTCAAAAACCGTATGCCCGGCCAGGGCCTTAACTGTCTGTTCGTAGACGCCGTTACGGTGAATGCTCCCGCCGCCATACGTCAGGAGGACTCTGGCGCCTGCGGGGATCTCGGCGCCGATGTTCGCGATCTGCCCCTTGCCGAAAAGGATCTTGGTTGGGTTTTGGTAGGTGAAATTCAGCATAATTGTCTAGCATCTTATCGGATGTTCCCTTGGCGAGTCTGGCGTTAGCGGCAAGCTTTTTCCGGCAGGAAGATCCTCGGCCGGCGTCGAGCGGGCATCTCACCTGGGTACCGCCGATGGGAATTGGCAGCGTGGCTGCTATACTAGTTGGATACTGCGTTAGCAGTCGTGTGCCCTGCCGTCGAACCCCTCGGACCTGAGACGATCGGGGAGGGTTGAGCGGTGGGATGTGCACCCTCACTCACATGTTTGATTCATTGAGCGACAAGCTACAGCGGGTTTTTAAGAACCTGCGCGGCGAGGGCAAATTGACGGCCGCCAATATGGAGGCCGCCTTAAAGGAGATCCGTGTCGCTCTCCTTGAGGCCGACGTCCACTTTAAAGTCGTCAAGGCGTTCATCGAGGGTGTGCGTGTCAAAGCGATGGGGCAGGAGGTGCTTTCCTCCTTCAGCCCGGCGCAGCAGGTTATCAAGATCGTTCGGGACGAACTGATCAGCGTTCTGGGCCAGCACGCCAGCCGCATTCGGACAGCCAACGCTCCGCCCACCGTGATCATGATCGTGGGACTACAGGGCTCCGGTAAGACGACATCCACCGGCAAGCTGGCGCGCTACCTCTCGAAGAATGGCCATCGCCCGCTGGTGGTATCCGTGGACGTGTACCGTCCCGCGGCCCGTGAACAACTGGCCGTGGTGGCTAAAGGCGTCGAAATTCCTTGCTACGCGGGTGAGCCCGGGCAGCAGCCGCTGGAACTGGCCAAAGGCGCCCGGCGCGAAGCCGAACAGAGTGGGCGTGATATCGTTCTGGTGGACACGGCCGGCCGTCTGCACCTCGACGACGACCTGATGGTGGAGTTGGAGCAGTTGAAGGCCGCGCTGAATCCCACTGAGCTGCTCTTTGTCGCCGACGCGATGACGGGCCAGGACGCGGTGAAGAGCGCCGAAGAGTTTCACAAACGGTTGGGGATCACGGGCGTGATTCTGACCAAGATGGACGGTGACGCCAGGGGCGGCGCGGCGCTGTCGATTCGCCACATTACGGGCCAGCCGCTGAAGTTCGTTGGCACGGGCGAAAAAAGCGACGCATTTGAGCTGTTTCATCCGGACCGCGTGGCGTCCAGGATTCTCGGCATGGGCGACGTCCTCAGCTTCATTGAAAAAGTGGAGCAGAATGTCGACACCAAGCAGGCCGAGGAGATGCAGCGCAAGCTGCTTGAGGACGACTTCACGCTGGAAGATTTCCGCGACCAGCTAAAGCAACTCTCCAAGTTGGGTCCGCTGGAGTCGCTGCTCGGCTTGATGCCCGGCATTGGCGCGCTCAAGGAACTGAAGAACGTTAAGATCGATCCGAAAGAGATTGGCCGTACCGTGGCGATCATCAATTCGATGACTCCCAAGGAACGTGCCAATCACATGATTATCAACGGCGTGCGCCGGAGGCGGATTGCCAAGGGTAGTGGTACGTCGGTGAACGATGTCAACAACCTTCTCAAGCAATACGGGCAGGCCCGTAAAATGATGAAGTCGATGTCCGGCGGTCTGCTGGGCAAGAAGATGGGTAAGTTCAAGTTGCCGTTCCCCGGCGACCTCGGCAGCCTGTTTGGGCGCTGAGCAGGGGATGGCCTGGCCGCAATTGCTGACGAATTACTTTAACGCTGAGTGAGCAGAGAATAACGAAGATGCTGATGATCAGACTGGCCCGTTTTGGCGCCAAGAAAAAACCGACCTACCGTGTGGTGGTAATCGAAAAAGAACGTTCGCGCGACAGTACTGCCCTGGAAGTGGTGGGGCATTACGACCCCGTCGCCGATCCGGCCGTGGCCGTACTGAACTACGAGCGGATTGAACATTGGAACAAGGACGGCGCCCGGCTGTCGCCGACAGTGGCGCGGCTGCTCAAGAAGTACCCTGCTCCCGCGGTGGAGCAGCCGGTAGTAGCCTAGCCGCATTTCTGGACTGTCGTGATCCACGGATCCGGCGAGTGGCGGGGTTGGGGAGACGGGAATATGGCCGAAGTCAAAGAGATGATTGAAGAGATCGCTCGGGCTCTCGTGGACGCTCCCGACTCAGTCGCGGTGCGCGAAACCAAGGGCGAGCACGCCACGATCTACGAGTTGAAGGTTGCTCCCGAGGACATCGGCAAAGTGATTGGGAAGCAGGGCCGGACAGCTCGCTCCATGCGGACTTTGCTCGCTGCGGTTGGCACGAAGCTGAACCGGCGCTTTTCTCTTGAGATCCTCGAGTAGAGGAGATTCTCCAGGGGTGTATCACAGTAACTGGCTCGAAGTAGCGCGGCTAGGGCGTGTGCGGGGACTGCGGGGTGAACTTTTCGCCAAAGGTGACCAGACCCCTGACTGGTACACGGCATTGCCTGCGGTTCATGTCCGGCTGGCCGGCGGTAGTTGGTTTAGAGCCGGAGCAGACCAGCAGCCTGCGTCGTTGAAGGTCGCCGAAGCGCGGCTCTACTCAGGGCGTTTGGCGCTGCGTTTTGATGGTTTCAAATCGGCCACGGAAGCCGAAGCTCTTGTAAACGCCAGGGTGTTTGTCAGCCGCGAGGCCAGGCCGACTGCTCCCGAGGGTGAGATCTGGCTTTCCGACCTGCTCGGCTGCGTGGTTGAGAATGTCACCAGCGGGCTGAGTTTGGGCCAAGTGACAGGTTGGCAGGATTATGGTGGCCCGTTTGTTACCCTGGAGGTGACGGCGGACACTGGCGGCGAACCGGCTTTGGTGCCTTTTGTGAAGGCAATCTGTGTTGAAGTTGACCTAGCCGGAAGGAAGATTCTGATCGATCCTCCCGAAGGCCTGCTGGAATTGAACGCCGGGCCAAGTGGTGCGCCGGCAAAGCCGGAATGAAGTTTCACCTCCTGACGATCTTCCCTGAGTTCTTTCGGGGGCCGTTGGATTTCGGGGTTGTGGCGCGAGGCGTGGCTGCAGGGTTATTGGACGTCAGCGTCCACAATCTTCGCGACTGGACCTCGGACGTCCACAAAAGCGTGGACGATCGGCCTTTTGGCGGCGGCGAAGGTATGGTTCTGAAGCCTCAGCCGTTGTTCGATGCGGTGGAGTCGATCCTCCCGGAGCGGGATCCGGTCAGGGATCGGGTTGCGTTACTTTCCGCCCACGGACCGCTGTTCGATCAGCAGGCTGCCCGGCGGCTGCTAGAGTTTAATCAGGTGCTCCTGATCTGCGGCCGCTACGAGGGCGTGGATGAACGGGTAAGCGAGCATTTGGCCGACGAGGAAATCTCGGTCGGGAATTTTGTTTTGAGCGGCGGCGAATTAGGCGCCGCGCTGATAGTGGATGCCGTCTCCCGGTTGATCCCGGGAGTGCTTGGCAACCAGGACTCCTCGCTCCACGAGTCGTTCAGCGACGCGGACGATGGCGGCGAGTTCCTGCTGGATTGCCCCCACTATACGCGGCCCGCCGTTTTTCGAGGTTGGAGCGCGCCGGAAGTGCTGCTGGGCGGGAACCATAAGGAAATCCGCAAGTGGCGCAAAAGTGCCGCGCTTGAAAAAATGAGCCGGCTTCGTCCGGATCTGCTACGCCGGTTGGCGGCGGACCGGAAGCCCGCTGAAAAGATTTTGAAAGGAACGGAGTCAGGCCATGATGAACCCCATTCTGCAGAAGCTGCTCAACAAGAGTAAGCGTACCGACCTTCCGGAGTTCCGGATCGGTGATACCATCCGCGTTCACGTGAAGATTAAGGAAGGCGACAAGGAACGGCTGCAGGCCTTCGAAGGCACGGTCATCTCCCGTAACAACACCGGGATCGGCGAGACCATCACGGTTCGCAAGACCAGTTTTGGCACCGGTGTCGAGCGCATTTTCCCGGTCCACGCACCGGTTATCGACCATATCGACATCGTTCGCACGGGGCGTGTCCGCCGCGCCAAACTGTACTATCTGCGCGGCCTCAAGGGCAAGGCTGCCCGCTTGAAGGAGCGCGCGCGCGAATAGGCGCACGCGCCTCGGTATTGCTGTCCCGGGTTGGCATCGAGCAATCCTCAATGTGCACCCAGTTGACGCTCCCGCTGCAAGCGACGTTTGACGTCGCGCTTCCCGGTTGCGCCCTGTCCGCTGTCGGTGTCTCTTCCTGGCGTTGGACACTTCCAGAGGAGACTTGGAGGTAGCCTCCACCTGCTTCATGCGCTGCACCAGCGAGCACGAAGACGTACTCCGCCTCCAAGGGTACTTGCTGGTCGCGGGTGCCGATGAGGCCGGCCGGGGTGCCCTGTTTGGCCCTGTCTACGCAGCTGCCGTGATTCTAGACCCAGTCCGTCGGATAGCAGGGCTGGCGGATTCGAAGGCGCTCACTCCTGCCCGTCGCGAACAACTGGCGGCCGTCATCCGGTCGAATGCTGTTTCCTGGGCGATTGGAATTGCTGATGCAACCGAAATTGACAGCATCAATATCTATCAGGCTTCGCGATTGGCGATGAAGCGCGCCGTGGACGCGCTCGTTCCCGCGCCCGATTTCCTGTTGATTGATGCTTTGACGATCGACTGGCCGGGCCCTCAGCGCGGCATCATCAAGGGCGATGCCCAGGTGGAATGCATCGCCGCTGCCTCCATCCTGGCTAAGACCAGCCGCGACGCCTGCATGTTGGATCTCGACCGGCGTTACCCCGGCTATGGGCTGGCGCGCCACAAAGGCTATCCCACGCAAGAGCACAAGGACGCTCTGCGGAGGCTCGGGATAACGGACCTACATCGGAGATCCTATGCTCCTGTGGCTGCGGCCGCTCAGGTGGCCAGATGAGCGACAACGGCCACTCCCCGCATCTGCGAGTCCCTCTCGCCTCAGCTCCCTCCCCGGTTCCACCACCCAACGTTCCCCCCGCTGGGCCTTCCCGCCGCCGCTGGTACCACTATCTCGGGCCGGCAGTTTTCGCGCTGTTTTGCATCGAACTGGGCGTCTTGCTGGTTTTGGCGCCGTGGCTTGATATCTACGAGCGGAATGTCCACCAGTTCATCCCCCAATCCTGGCAATTCGTTCTCCTGAGCCGTCACTTCCGCGGCGGGCTGAGCGCCTTGGGGTTCCTCAACTTCCTGGTCGCGCTCAACGAGTTGATCGACTTGGTGCGCCCGTCATCCTCCACGCCCTGAGACCCGTTCCTTCCGCCTGGTAACTACGCTGCTCGCTTCAATGCCGCGAACTCCAATGTCCCGTCCCGCACATTGGCGTCAACGTGGACAGTCGAGGCGACCGGGATCTGCTTTCGAGCCAACTGTCTTGCCAGCGGCTGCATCAGCAGTCTGTGAATTGCCCGCTTCAGCTCACGCGCGCCGTAAGCAGCGCTAGCGCCCGCGTCGAGCAGGAATCGGTGTGCCCGACTGGAGAGTATCAGTTCGAAGCTCTCGGATCCGAGCCTGGACTGGATGTGGTCTCGCAGTACCGCCAACTGCAGCGTGAGAATGCCCTCCAGTGCCGTTCGATCCAACGGCTGATAGGTAACCACCTCGTCGATCCGGTTGACGAATTCCGGCGAGAATCGCCGCCGGACCTCGTTCAACGCGATCCGGCTCAACTTGCTCCGGCTCCCACCCTCCGATTGGGCTTGCCCGGTGGAGAATCCGACGCCGCCGGAGAGTTCCGACAGCATCGCGCGGGATCCCAGATTGGATGTCAGGAAAATCAGGCTGTTTTCGAAGTTCACACTCGTGTTGTCGCCCAGTTTCAACGTCGCGCGGTCCAATACCGCCAGCAGGATTCGGCTGAAGGATGGCGCCGCCTTTTCAATTTCGTCGAACAGGATCAGGCTGATCGGTGATCGCTCGCTGGTCATCGCATTGACCTTCTGCTGCGACAACATGGGATGGGTTTCGCGATGACCCAGGTAGCCCGGCGGCGCGCCAATGAGCTTGGCGACTTCGTGGTCGAGCTGAAACTCGCCGCAATCGATCCGCAGCAAGTGCCGGTCGCTCCCGTGCAGCACCTTCGCCAGCGCCTCCACCGTGCGGGTCTTGCCCGTTCCGGTTGGCCCCAGCAGCAGGAACACGCCCGCCGGTCTGCCCTCCGGCGCAAGCCCGGCCATGGACAACTCCACGTACGGCGCAATCGCCTCAATGGCGCTATCCTGGCCCAGGATCAACTCGCGGAGCGCGGCGCTAACTTCTATTTCGGGCCGGGTCCCGCAACAAACACCCGGCGTGCGAATCGACTGCTGTGCTTCCAGTGGCAACGGATTGTACCTCGCCTGGATTATAGGACCGTGCTGCAAGCGATTCCGAGGGTTGAGGTGGCAGCAGTAGGTACAAAAACAGCCTCCTCGATTCGGTTGTTTCTCTTGAAGAATGAAGTAGTTGCATCAGCAATCCGGCGGCAAGCCTGGCCGTCGCCAAAAGGATTGCAAACGGCTGTCATCGCTAGCCGGGCCGGCTCGCAATCGAGCAACTTGGAGACCTCGGCCGAGATCCTGTCCGGGTCGGTGCCAACCAGCAACGCGGTGCCCGCCTCGATGGCCTCCTGGCGCTCCGTGGTATCCCTCAGCACCAACACCGGCTTGCCCAGCGCGGGTGCTTCTTCCTGAATCCCGCCAGAGTCGGTCAGGATCAGGTCGGCCCGGCCCATCAGGTCCACGAACGCGACATAATCCAGCGGCTCCAGGAGCTGAATCCTCGGAACGCCACCCAACCTCTTTCCCACGTGCTCACGGACTTTCGGATTTGGGTGGACAGAATAGACCACGTCACAGTCTCCGCGGGCGGCGATGCGGAGCAGCGCCGTGCAGATGCCGTCCAGTCCCGCACCGAGGTTCTCCCGGCGGTGCGCGGTGACCAGAATTAGGTGCTTCGATTCCCGGTTGAAAGGGCCGGTGTAGCCCGGTAGCCCGCCCGTGCGCAGCCGGGCGGCCACCCATAACAAAGCGTCGATTCCGGTGTTGCCCGTGACCCACACCGTGGACTCCGGTACGCCCTCACGACGGAGATTGCAGGCCGCCCGCTCCGTCGGTGCGAAATGCAAAGCGCTCAGTCTTCCCGCCAGGACACGGTTCAGCTCTTCGGGGAATGGGGAACGGAGATCTCCGGTGCGCAATCCAGCCTCCACATGCGCAACGGGGATTCCCCGGTAGAAAGCGCCGAGTGCACCGGCAAAGGCGGAGGTAGTGTCGCCCTGAACATAGACGATGTCGGGGCATTCTGAGACCAGGATCGCGTCGAGACGGCTCAAGACGCGGGCCGTCACCGCAGCCAGGGTCTGGCCGTCCGACATGATTTCCAGGTCGTAATCGGGGGCGACCCCGAAGGTGGTCATGGCGCTGTCGAGGAGGCTCCGGTGTTGGCCCGTAACGCAAACGCGCACCTGACGGAAAGCCGGGTGTGCTTTCAAGTGGATTGCGAGCGGGCACAGCTTAATGGCTTCAGGCCGGGTCCCGAAGACCAACATCGCCTTGATGGGCATTCACAAGACAGTGCTCGGGGACGGCTGAAAGTCTCACGAGAGCTTGGCCAGGACGGCCGCTGCACAGGGTACGAACCCCGCGGGGTGTCCCGGCTCACTCGGAGGTGAATGCCGCTAACTACTTGTGACGATAAGTGATGCGGCCCTTGGTGAGATCGTAGGGCGACATCTCGATGGTGACTCGGTCACCGGCTAACACGCGAATACGATTCCGGCGGAGCTTGCCGGCCAAATGGGCGAGAACGATCCGCTCCTGGTCGATCTGGACGCTGAACAACCCGCTGGGGAACTTCTCCACCACGGTCCCAGTCATCTCAATGCAATCTTCCTTGCTCATCTTCCTCCTGTTGCTATAGTTTGACGACCGCCCAGCCGGACGGCGTAACCCAGCTTCAGTATAGCCCAGCGAGCTTCAAAAGCATTGGCACCAAGTCCACTCGGCCACAAAGCAGGCCAACCCCAACTCCGCAGCGCTCAAACAGCTCTAATCATTTTGGCTGAATCCGCCGATAGGAGAACCAGGAGCCATTACGTGGCAGGAATCGTCTCGCTGAAAGCCAGTATTGAGGTTTGGGACCAGGTTGACTCGCTGCTGCGGCGCTCTATCGACACCTATGCTCGGACGCTTGAACATATTGCGCGGGAAATCTCCCGCCGGGCTGGCGAGCGTTTCGGGATCAAAGGGCTAGAACTGACCACACAACTGGCTGCCCTTGCTCAAAAGACTGGTACGCCGGAGTCCAGATTGCTGCTGCTGGAGCGGGTCGGGTGTGAAGTCGAGTCGGAACTACGGACCTTTGGTGAACAGCTTTGCGAACACGCCTGCTCGTCGCAGGATTTGGTGGACGTGGCCGCTACTTTGGACCGGACTATTGCCGGCATTCTCCAACTTGGCGGGAAACACGAGCAGCAAATGCGAACGGCGGCCGCGCGGCTCCGCACGGCTAATGAAGCGGAAAACGTGGCAGCTTTGCGGATTCTCGTGCGGTACCAGTCGACGGAACTGCTGCGCCTGGCGGATGAATCCGCACAGGAAAACGCCACGCTAGCGGCTTCACTCAGAGCGCAGGTTACGCAACTCACAATCAGCTTAGGCGCCGCGCGCCTCGAAGGGCGGCGCGACGCCTTGACGGGTCTGCTCAATCGCCGCGCTTTGGAGGAACTCAGGCTCGATTTCGAGGAGAAGGACACACCACGCTGTCTGATCATGATCGACCTCGACAGATTTAAGTCCATCAACGACAAATACGGCCACCTTGCCGGAGACGAACTGCTCCGCCAGGTAGCGCTGCGAATCCAATCCACGCTGCCAGGTTCCTGCGCCGCGGCACGCTGGGGCGGGGATGAGTTCATTGTTCTCGTCGATGGTCCGATTGACGTTGGCATGTCTGTCACGCAGCAGTTGGATCAACAACTGCGAACCCGCTACCGGCTAGGGGAAGGGCGGTTGCAAAGCGTGTTCGCGCAAGCCTCGGTGGGGCTCTCGAATTGGCGAGCCGGAGAGAGCGCCGACACCGTGGTGCAGCGTGCCGATTTAGCTTTGAAAACCAGAAAACGAAGCGCGAGGGTTCCGGCAGCCGAACCACCCCAATAGCCGTTCCCGGGGCCGGCACTCCTGATACCATTTGGACAGGATTGTGATCATGTGCGCAGCCTGAAAGATAAAAGCATACTCATCACCGGGGCCGGCCGGGGCGTCGGCAAGCGGCTCGCGTTGGGGTTCGCCCAGGCAGGAGCCCGTGTTGGACTGTTGGCCAGAACAAAGGCCGAACTCGACCTGGCGCATTTGGAGATTGAACACAGTGGCGGCGTGGCTATGCGCCTACGTGCCGACGTTCGTGAATTCGATCAGATGGTGAGCGCAGTGGAGCGCATGTCGGTCCAGTTCGGGCCACCCAACATCCTGGTCTGCGCCGCGGGGGTGTTAGGTCCCGTTGGCCTCTTAGCCGAGGCCGATCCGGGCGCTTGGCGCGAGGCAGTAGAAACCAATCTGCTCGGAGCCTTTCACGCCTGCCGCGCCGTGCTGCCTTCCATGCGTGAACGGCGGGCGGGCAAGATTTTGCTGCTGGTCGACAACGGCGCCGATGCGGGACGGCCTACCCTGGCAGCATACGCCGCCACAAAAACCGCATTGGTGCGCATGGCTGAATCGCTGGCGGAAGAAGTGCGTGCGGACAACATTCAGGTGAACTGCATGAATCCCGGCGCGGCGTATACCAGCATGACGGACGAGATCCTATCGGCTAGCGGCAGCAGCGACCGGGAGCGGGCCGAAGCACTCCAGGTGCGCACCAACAGCGGCATCGCACCGGAGAAGCAGATCCAGTTGGCATTGTTTCTGGCATCGGATCGATCCAACCACATCAGCGGCAAATTGATCCATATCGGCGACGACTGGAAGCGCCTGGAGTCAGCTGCGCTTTCGCACGAGGCGTTCACCCTACGCCGCTTGACGCGCAGTTGATCGTCGGGCCCGTCAGGTTTTGATCAAAGGATCGAAGCCAGTTTGAGGCGCAACAAGTTGAGCGAGGATTGCACCGCGAAGGCCCGAATGCGGATGCGGTCCCCAGGGAAGCGGAACAGACGTGCGCCAGTTCCTGCCGGCCCGGCGAGGCCAATCCAGATTGTCCCCGGCGGAGGGCCTCCAGGTGATGGGTCCGGCCCCGCTTCGCCCGTCACCGCAAGCGCCCAGGTCGAGCCGGTTCGCTCGCGTACTGCACCAGCCATGGCCATCGCTACTTCCTCACTCACCACGCCATGTTTTGCCACCAGGGCCGGATCCAGCCCGAGCAGGCGAAGTTTCATGTCTGTCTGGTAAACCAGCAGACCGCCCAGGAACCAGGCAGAGGAGCCAGCGACTTCCGTGATCCGGCCACCAAGCAACCCGGCCGTACAACTCTCCGCCACCGCGAGCGTTTCACCTCGCTGCGTAAGGCACGTGCCCACGACTTTCTCCAAGGGTGCTCCGTCCCGGGAGTAGATCCGTTCCCCAAGAGCCGCCTCAATCTTCTCGCCCAATTCCTGCGCCAGTCGTTCGGCGGCCGCGAGCGAATCTGCCTGGGCACGCAGGTGAATTTGAATATCGCCAGCCGCTGCCAGGATGGTCGTGACGGGATTGGAGTACGGGGTGTAGATGGGTGCAATCAGTTGGTCAAGGTCCGATTCGCCCATGCCTGCGACGCGAAAGAAGCGCGTCCTGATGAACCTCGTAGGCAGGCGCTCGCGCAAGCGACCAAGGCATCGATCCTCAAACATCGGCTTCATCTCGTGGGGTGGGCCGGGTAGCATGATGAGCATTGCGGGCGGTAGGTCGACCCACTGTCCAGGAGCTGTGCCGTTCGGGTTCTCGAGTTTCTCCGCGCCCGCCACCAGGAAAGCCTGTCGTTTATTAATCTCGGCCATCGGGCGGCCGAAGCGAGCAAATCGAGCCTCGATCCAGTGTTGGATTTCCTCGGAGTAAATCAGATCTCTGGAGAGCGCCTGGGCCACGGCATCGCGCGTCACGTCATCTTCGGTGGGGCCCAATCCGCCGGTCAGGATGAGTATCGGAGCCCTACCCAGTGCGGCTCGAATCGATGCGGCCAACCGTTCGCGGTCATCGCCGACAATGGCCTTTTGCGTCACTTCGACACCCAAGGCGTTCAATTGGCCGGTGAGCCACAGCGAGTTCGTATCCACCCGCGAGGAGGTGAGCAACTCGCTGCCGATTGCAATAATCTCAGCGTTCATGGAGGTGATTGGAGCGGAGTTAGAAGCGACGGAGCCCTTCAACTCCGGCGGCGACGCTGTACAGCGCGTTCGTGGTCGTGATGGCCAGATTGCCGCCGGGCGCGAAGGCCAGTCCGACGATATTGGGCCCTGCCAGGAATAGCGAAGCCGATCCTTGGGGAGTTATCCGAACAATGCCCTTGCGTCCGTTCAGAGAGGCGGCGACGTACAGGTTGCCGAGGTTGTCGAAATCCATCCCTTGGGGCCGGCCCAGTCCTCGATAAAAAACGTCCACTTCGCCCGCCTGGGTGATGCGATGAATGGCGTCGTAGCTTGAAGTTGTGGGGCCCGTCACGTAGAGGGAATCATCCGGGCCGAAGCTCAGATGGTAGGCCGAAATAGAGGCCTCAATCGTCGCGAAGACGTAGATCTGCCTCTCCTGACTGATCTTGAAGATGGTCCCCGAACGATCACCCACGTACAGGTTCTCTTTGGTGTCGAAAGCGATTCCGGTGGCCACCCCCATGCCTTCCACGTACACAGAAAGCACGCCGCCAGATGTAACCTGATAAACCACACCATCGAAGCGCGAGGAGACATGCAGCGTACCGAATCGGTCGAAGGCCAGACTCGTGGCATTCATCAATTCGGAAACGAAAGGAGTCAGCACGCCTGTCGGGTCGATGCGATAAATGGAGACCGCAGACTTCTGGCCGCGCGGACCGCTGAACGTGGTGAACAGATTGCCGTTGCGATCGACCGCCGGGCTGGTGACCGGATGCAAGCTATCGGCGAGCATAGCGCCCACAGACAGGCTCGCCGGCTCACTCGCCGCCTGCCCATTGCTGACGGTGAGTTGGCCTTTGCCAGAAGTGTCGGGGACGCGGGCGACGATGAACTGGCCCGAACCCACCACGAGCGGGGCGTCGACTCCGCCGATGCTAACGTGCGGCCTGGGGTCATGGAGGAAGCCCTTGCCGTGGATGTACACGTCACCGCCCGGGATGGCTGCGGCAGGGCTCAAATTCTCTATGATCGGGCGCGGACCAGCGTTTTGTGTGAATGGCATTCGAAACAAGGTGTACGACCGGCTTCCTATCTCAGATTGAACCATCCGGCGGCAAGCAGCACAACCCGCAATGTGATGCCGGCATAAATGCCCGCCCCGAGATCGTCGGCCACAATTCCTGTTCCACCGGGAAGATTCTCCAGGTTCCGCACCGGCCAAGGCTTCGTCATGTCGAAGAGGCGAAAGAGTAAAAAGGCCACTAGGGCACCCTGCCAGGACCAGGCAGGAAGTGCCGCCAGCGTGATCCACTGCCCCAGAACCTCATCCACGACGACCAATCCGGGATCCTTCTTGCCCACGATTTCCGCCGTGCGGCCCGCTGCCCAAATCCCTGCCGGCGTCAGGACTGCGGCTAATATGAAGAGCCACCAGGCAGGCCACCCCGCGTGGCGGACCAACAACCACGCCACCAAAAGGCCGCCAGCCGATCCGGCCGTTCCCGGCCCCCAGGGCCAATAGCCGCAGCCGAACCAAGTCCCGAGTGCCAGCGCGAGTCTGTTCATCCCTTCCAGTTTGCGACGGAATGGGAAGACAGGTCTCATCCCCGGGGCGAAAACTCAGCCTGTGCTGAACATACAACGCATCGGCGCACGGGCAGATTTTAACGACCAAATGTGGACTTTCAACGCCAACAAGCAGTCCTCGCCATGGCCAAAGCTCCAGTCAGGGCGGGCAACGGTAGCGCGGGAGGAACCACTTCAGGCAGAGGTAGGTAGCCGTTCACCAGTCGAGCGAGTTCCTCGTTCACCAGAGCGTAAAGTGCTGCGTTAGCGAAAACACCGCCGCCGACGACAATTCGGTGCGGAGATACGACGCAGGCCAGCGACAGGCACGCCTGGGCGATGTAGAAGGCTTCAATGCCCCAAGCCGGGTGATCCGGCGGCAGTGTTTCAGCCGGCTGGCCCCAGCGAGCCCTGATCGCCGGCCCGGATGCCATGCCTTCCAGGCACTCGCCATGAAATGGGCACACGCCGTGAAACTCGGGCGGTTCGCCGGCATGCCGGCGCAAGGGCAGGTGCCCCACTTCCGGATGCAACAGTCCGTGCAGCGTTTTACCGTCAACCACGATTCCGGCCCCAATGCCGGTGCCAACGGTGATGTAAACAAACGTTCCAACGCCCTTGCCTGCTCCGTAAAGGGACTCGCCCACCGCGGCGGCGTTCACGTCCGTTTCCAGGACCACAGGCACGTTGAGGGAGCGAGTCAGAGCATGCACAAGCGGGAAGCCCTGCCAGGCAAGCTTGGGGGTTTTGCCGATACCCCTTGCGGCGAAATCGACAGGTCCAAAAGAAGCAACTGCCAACGATTCGAGGGGAGGATGCTCCTTGAAGTAGGCGATCACGGCGCCCATGGTCTGCTCGGGATCGTTCGACGTTGGAAAGCGCCGAACATCGAGGGGATCCGTGGGTTCACGCCCGACCGCAACTAGAAACTTGGTTCCGCCTGCTTCAATCGCTCCGTAGAGACCACTGCTCATGCCCGCCCTCCCGGGTAACTCTCAACCGGTACGCCCCGCGGTTTGCCGAAAAGGCTCGGGGCAGTTCTAGATCCAGACCTTCTCGGCCTCGCCGGCAATGCGGGCCGACGCTTCGAGCGGTTCCTCGCCATCGAAATACAAAGCTTCCAGTTTGGTCAAGTAAAAGAATGGCAGGTTGCCGAAACTCTTCGTCTCGGGGTTTGGTTCGTAGACCAGGACTGCCAATCCGACGACCTGAGCACCAAACTGCTCAACCATGGCTTTCAGTTCGGTGAGCTTCTTGCCGGTGCGGAGGACGTCGTCCACCATCAGGACCTTTTCGCCTGCCTTGGGCTCTAGATGCGGACGGAACTTGAGTTCATCTGATTGACTGGAGTTCTCGGCCCAATACACCTGGTGTGCGCGCAGTGCCTCACACATGCCGTAGGCCACGGGCAGCCCACCGGTAGCTGGAGCGACGATGCTCAACTCCGGGATGATTGCCCGTATCTCGGAATTGGCCCGCAACTTGCGGCTTAGTGCGACGCTCAGTAACTTGGCGGTTTCGTAGTGGCGCATCGCGAGCGCGGGCTGCAGGTACATGTCTGAATGCAGGCCATTTGGAAATTCGAAATGGCCGTAGCGCAGTGCGCCAGTCTGCTTCAGAAGTTCGACGACTTCCTGTTCGGTCGGAATGAGTTGCATGGTTTCAATGAGCTCCTCGCCCGGTCAAGACCCGCGGGACGGTCCGAAGCAATATGACCCAATCCCGTGTGAGCGACCAGGAATCTATATAAGCCAAGTCCAGCCGCATCGCCGCTTCAAAATCAAGCTCGTCCCGGCCCTCGACTGCCCCCAGGCAAGTGAGCCCGGGGCGCATTCTCAGGCGACGGCGCTGCCACCGCCTATATTGTTCCACTTCAGACGGAATTGCGGGGCGGGGACCTACAAGCGCCATCTCGCCCTTCAGGACGTTCCAGAGCTGAGGAAGTTCGTCCAACGAGAACTTGCGCAGCCAGCGTCCGACGCGCGTCAGTCTGGGGTCTTTGGGGATTTTGAAATTCACTGTCTTGACGTTCAAATGGGCAACTTCCGGCAACAGTTGCTCGGCGTTTTCGACCATCGTGCGGAACTTGTAGAGCGTGAAACGCCTTCCATTCAATCCGCAACGTACCTGCTTGAAGACGACGGGCCCCTTGGAGCTTAGGCGAACTGCCAGTCCGACGAGGACGAGCAGTGGCGCCAAGCAGATCAAAACAAGGGTGGCGGCGAAGATATCGGTTAGCCGCTTCAACATGAGCCGCACCTCATCAGAAGGCGTACGCGAAAGTGTCAGAAGGGGCGCCGTGCCTAATCGTTCCAGGGAGACGGAACCGCGGCGATGGGGGAAGAAGTCCAAGCTCAGCCTGGTTTTCACCCCTTCCTCTTCGCACAGCAGCAGAAAGTCCTCCAGTTCAGGCAACTGGTGGGCCTCCACCGCAACGATCACCTCATCAATAATGGAGTTCTTCAAACGTTCCGGAAAACGCTCGATGGGGTAGACGGGATAGGTTCGGGAGAGGGTGATAGTACCGGCGCGCTCCGCCAGGAACCCGTCTAGACAGAGTCCGAACTCCGCAGATGCCTCAATCAAGCCGCCAACCCGGAGGGCCGCTTGGCCGGTCCCCACGACGTACAAGTGGCTCGGTAAAACCAAACGCGTCCAATAGCGCCGGGCCAGTCTGTCCAAAGCAAGTCGAAACGTCCCAGTTGCAAGGCCAGAATAGAGGCAAACCAGAGCCAGAAACGGGCGGCTCAGATCGAGTCGCTGAAAATACTCATACATGATCAAAGCGACCATCAATGAGAGGCACTGGCGTGATGTGCGTGACAGAATCGCACCAAAAGGCTCAAGCACAGGCCGATCGTAGGAACCCATCCACAGTGCGATGGCTAGCCACGCGGAGGGTGTAAACAAAAGCAAGCCAGCTTTGACAGCGAAGGTGAGGAAGAAGACGCGTTGCAGGGGAAGAGTGGACCGGGAAAAATAGGCGAACTCGAACGCAGCCCAGACCAGAAGCAGATCAGAGGCGATCAAAAGTGGGCGAAGCGAGCGCAACTGGCGACTAAACACAGCCGAATGCAAGCATATCACGGCTATATGGATAGACGGAAGTTGCTGTTTCGCTGTGACTTACGGGGGGGAGTTGCACAAATATTCAAATATTATGGGCAAACTAGTTGCGCGAATCGGAGGGCAATGTTAACTTTGGGTGTACGGCAAGCGAAGCCGAGCGCTGAGAAGCGAGCGGGGGAGCTTGGCGGGCCTGGAGAAAAGGGCCTGCGGGGCCGAAAGGGCTGAAAAGCCGGTTAGGCTGATAAAGCCGAAAGGGCTTGCAAAGCCGAGCAGAGCTTGCTAGTCTGGCAGATGGGCACGGGCAAAGCGGAGCGATAGCGGAAACGCGAGCAGCGATCTGCAGTTCCAGTCCGGGAGCCGATCGTCACGAATTTCCCAAGATTCGACAATTCTGATCTGGTTTGAAGAAAACCGGGGTGGAATGATGTCGATAAGTTTTCGAGGCCAACAGGGAGCAGATCTTCGAGAGATCGTCTGTCCTTGTTCAGATCTTTGACAGTCTAGTTGAACGCAAAGTCAATTTTGAGTCAGACTTGAGTTCCGACCGGATCAAGATCAACTCTACAATTTCAAATGAGAGTTTGATCCCGGCTCAGAATCAACGCTGGCGGCGCGCCTAACACATGCAAGTCGAGCGAGAAAGGGAGCAATCCTGAGTAAAGCGGCGCACGGGTGAGTAACACGTGGATGATCTACCCTATGGTGGGGAATAACCTTGGGAAACTGAGGCTAATACCGCATAAGTTCGAGAGAAGAAAGCCGAAAGGCGCCATTGGAGGAGTCCGCGGCCGATTAGCTAGTTGGTGGGGTAAAAGCTCACCAAGGCGACGATCGGTAGCCGGCCTGAGAGGGCACACGGCCACACTGGCACTGAAACACGGGCCAGACTCCTACGGGAGGCAGCAGTGGGGAATCTTGCACAATGGGGGAAACCCTGATGCAGCGACGCCGCGTGAGCGATGAAGCCCTTCGGGGTGTAAAGCTCTTTCGTCGGGGAAGATAATGACGGTACCCGGAGAAGCAGCTGCGGCTAACTACGTGCCAGCAGCCGCGGTAATACGTAGGCAGCAAGCGTTGTTCGGAGTTACTGGGCGTAAAGGGTGCGTAGGCGGCTATTTAAGTTTGGTGTGAAATCTCCCGGCTCAACCGGGAGGGTGCGCCGAATACTGAGTGGCTAGAGTGCGGGAGAGGAAAGTGGAATTCCTGGTGTAGCGGTGAAATGCGTAGATATCAGGAGGAACACCGGTGGTGTAAACGGCTTTCTGGACCGTAACTGACGCTGAGGCACGAAAGCGTGGGTAGCAAACAGGATTAGATACCCTGGTAGTCCACGCCCTAAACGATGCATATTTGGTGTGGGCCATTCATTTGGTCCGTGCCGGAGCTAACGCGTTAAATATGCCGCCTGGGGAGTACAGTCGCAAGGCTGAAACTCAAAGGAATTGACGGGGACCCGCACAAGCGGTGGAGCATGTGGTTTAATTCGACGCAACGCGAAGAACCTTACCTGGGCTCGAAATGCTAAGGACCAGCTTATGAAAGTAGGCCTTCCCGCAAGGGATCTTAGTATAGGTGCTGCATGGCTGTCGTCAGCTCGTGTCGTGAGATGTTGGGTTAAGTCCCGCAACGAGCGCAACCCCTGTCCTGTGTTGCCATACCGAAAGGTGGAACTCGCAGGAGACCGCCAGGGATAACCTGGAGGAAGGTGGGGATGACGTCAAGTCCTCATGGCCTTTATGTCCAGGGCTACACACGTGCTACAATGGACGGTACAAAGGGCTGCCAACCCGCGAGGGGGAGCCAATCCCAAAAAACCGTTCTCAGTTCGGATTGCAGGCTGCAACTCGCCTGCATGAAGCTGGAATCGCTAGTAATGGTGGATCAGAACGCCACCGTGAATACGTTCCCGGGTCTTGTACACACCGCCCGTCACATCACGAAAGTGGGTTGTACTAGAAGTCCGCGCGCTAACCGTAAGGAGGCAGCGGCCCAAGGTATGACTCATGATTGGGGTGAAGTCGTAACAAGGTAGCCGTAGGAGAACCTGCGGCTGGATCACCTCCTTTCTAAAGAGACCGTGGCAGGAATCGTGTTGAGTGTACACGCGATAGCCGTTCCTGTCCAGCCGGCAAGACAATCCGGGGAAGCAGTTTTCTGTGAAACCGAGGAGTTGAACCGGCAGAACGTCCCGGACTCTTTACTCAAATGTTCAGCGAAGTGGTTAGAGTGGCGGGTCGGCCTGGAGCCGATCGCCCTGCATCCAGTCGGCCTCGATTTAAATTTTCTTCCGGTAGCGGCGTCTGAATTCCCTCATATGTAGAGAAGGCGCCGCGGACCGAGTAACAAGGAGCCGCCGGGCTGTTCGGCTGAGAAGCGGAACGAAGAATGCCGGCGGACACGAAAAGGGGCTGTAGCTCAGCTGGGAGAGCGCCTGATTTGCATTCAGGAGGTCGCCGGTTCGATCCCGACCAGCTCCACCAGCCTGAGCTGCTTCACTTTCAAAAGCCTCAGAGGCAGTTTGCATGCCTCTGGTCAACGGGCCTGTAGCTCAGTTGGTTAGAGCGCACCCCTGATAAGGGTGAGGTCGGTAGTTCGAATCTACCCAGGCCCACCAGTTATCCGCAGCGAAGCAAAAGAGTTGCACACAGCAGTACAGAAACCGAAGGTGCTTTTCCGTGGCGGTTAAAGACGGAAGAGGATTTTCGATTTCTTCAGCGGCACCGAAGGAATCCGATCTTTGACAATCGAATATTTGACGGGCATTATTTACTACAAGTAATGCAGTCTTACTGACGGCGGAAGCCCGGGAAGTTCCCTGGCACGTCTCCGCCGGACAGAAGACAAGCGCAAGAGAAGAATATTTCGAAATTTGTGTGTGTGAATTAGATTTTATGGTCAAGCTACTAAGGGCGTGCGTGTGGATGCCTTGGCGCAAACAGGCGAAGAAGGACGTGGTCAGCTGCGATAAGCCTCGGGGAGACGCTAACAGTCTGCGATCCGGGGATTTCCGAATGGGGAAACCCAACCGGTGTGAACACCGGTTACGATTATCTGAATACATAGGGTAATCGAGCGAACTCAGGGAAGTGAACCATCTCAGTACCTGAAGGAAAAGAAAACAACCGTGATTCCGAAAGTAGTGGCGAGCGAAATCGGAACAGCCTAAACCGGTCGATTCGAAAGGAGAGACCGGTGTTGCAGGACCACAATAATCATCGGGATCCGCGCGGAAGCGCGGGTCGCGGTGGTTACAAAGAGGGACAGGGGAGTGTTAATTGAACGGTCTGGAAAGGCCGGCCAGAGAGGGTGACAGCCCCGTAAGTGAAAATGCAATCCTCCTTCAAGTGGCTCCTAAGTACCGCGGGACACGTGGAACCCTGCGGGAATCTACCGGGACCATCCGGTAAGGCTAAATACTCGTTTGCGACCGATAGTGAACCAGTACCGTGAGGGAAAGGTGAAAAGTACCCCTGCGAGGGGAGTGAAATAGTACCTGAAACCGCACGCTTACAAGCAGTTGGAGGGCTATGGCCGCAAGGCAATGCCTGACATCGTGCCTATTGCATAATGAGCTGGCTAGTTAATCTCAGTGGCAAGGTTAAGGGAAACCGAGCCGTAGCGAAAGCGAGTCTGAACAGGGCGTATAAGTCGCTGGGATTAGACGCGAAGCGGGATGATCTACCCTTGGCCAGGATGAAGGTCGTGTAACAGCGACTGGAGGTCCGAACCAGTGTTGGTTGAAAACAGCTTGGATGAGCTGAGGGTAGGGGTGAAAGGCTAATCAAATTCCGTGATAGCTCGTTCTTTCCGAAATAGCTTTAGGGCTAGCCTCGCGTGGTCCGTCACGGTGGTAGAGAACTGATTGGACTAGGGGCCTTCCCAGGTTACCGAATCCAGCCAAACTGCGAATGCCGTGAACGTTAGCGCGGGAGTCAGACTGTGGGGGCTAAGCTTCATAGTCGAGAGGGAAACAGCCCAGACCGTCAACTAAGGTCCCAAAATCCATACTCAGTGGGAAAGGAAGTCGGGAGACTCAGACAGCCAGGAGGTTGGCTTAGAAGCAGCCATCCTTTAAAGAAAGCGTAATAGCTCACTGGTCGAGTCGCCCGGTGCCGACAATATAACGGGGCTCAAGTATGGTACCGAAGTTACGGGTATCGCAAGATACGGTAGGAAAGCATTCTGAATCCGTTGAAGATCGACCGGAAGGACGGTTGGAGGATTCGGAAGAGACTCTGCCAGCATAAGTAGCGAAAAACCATGTGAGAACCATGGTCGCCGTAAGTCTAAGGATTCCTGAGAAAGGTTAATCCGCTCAGGGTTAGTCGGTGCCTAAGGCGAGGCCGACAGGCGTAGCCGATGGACAGCAGGTTAATATTCCTGCACTACCGAAGCTCGATCAAGACCGAAGGGGGGACGCAGACCGTAAGCCTGGTGGCGCAATGGTTTCAAAGCCAGGTGAAGGGAGATCCGGAGAGGCAAATCCGCCGGGTCGTCTGCCAGGAAAAGCCTCTAAGGAGAGCGAGGTAACCGTACCACAAACCGACACAGGTGGACGAGATGAGTATTCTAAGGCGCTCGGGTGATGGTTTGTTCAGGAACTAGGCACATTAGCTCCGTAACTTCGGGAGAAGGAGTGCCCACCTCAGACGTGGGTCGCAGTGAAGAGTCTCAGGCAACTGTTTAACAAAAACACAGGTCTCTGCTAAGTCGAAAACGACGTATAGGGGCTGACGCCTGCCCGGTGCCGGAAGGTTAAAGGGAGAGGTCAGCGCAAGCGAAGCTTTGAACTGAAGCCCCGGTGAACGGCGGCCGTAACTATAACGGTCCTAAGGTAGCGAAATTCCTTGTCGGGTAAGTTCCGACCTGCACGAATGGCGTAATGATCTGAGAACTGTCTTAACAAGCCGCCCGGCGAACTTGTGGTCCCGGTGAAGACGCCGGGTGCCCGCCACTAGACGAAAAGACCCCGTGCACCTTTACTATACTTTTTCATTGATCTATGGGGCCATCTGCGCAGGATAGGTGGGAGGCTTTGATTCCAGGTTCTTGGACTTGGATGAGCCAACGGTGAGATACCACCCTGATGGTTCTGTGGATCTAACTTACTTCCGTAATCCGGAAGAAGGACAATGGAAGACGGGTAGTTTGACTGGGGCGGTCGCCTCCTAAATTGTAACGGAGGCGCGCGAAGCTTGGTTCAGGCTGTTTGGAAATCAGCCGACGAGTGCAAAGGCATAAACCAGGTTAACTGTAAGACCAACAAGTCGAGCAGATGCGAAAGCAGGCCTTAGTGATCCGGTGATTCTGTATGGAAGGGTCATCGCTCAACGGATAAAAGGTACGCCGGGGATAACAGGCTGATCGGAGTCAAGAGTTCACATCGACGCTCCGGTTTGGCACCTCGATGTCGGCTCATCGCATCCTGGGGGTGTAGAAGCTCCCAAGGGTTAGGCTGTTCGCCTATTAAAGCGGTACGTGAGCTGGGTTCAGAACGTCGCGAGACAGTTCGGTCTCTATCTGTGGTGGGCGGAGGAAATTTGAAGGGGCCTGCCCTTAGTACGAGAGGACCGGGGTGGACGAATCTCTTGTGTTCCAGTTGTCCCGCCAGGGGCATAGCTGGGTAGCGAAATTCGGTCAGGATAAGCGCTGAAAGCATATAAGCGCGAAACCTTCCCTAAGATGAGATTTCCCAACGAAAGTAAGAAGAGCACTGGAAGACTACCAGTTTGATAGGGCAGATGTGTAAGCGTAGTAATACGTTGAGCTTACTGCTACTAATTGCTCGTTCGGCTTGACCATAAAATTTAATTTTCACGCTCGGTTTCGGAAAATGAAACTCTGCGCCGCAAAACAGACTAGTGAGTAAGACCCGTCAGATATTCGAGACCTCAAAGGTCGATAACCAGTTCCGGTGAACGCGGCTCAGAACCGCGAACTCACCATCAGGTTCTGGGTGACCATAGCGAGAGGGTCCCACCCGTTCCCATCCCGAACACGGAAGTTAAGCCTCTCAGCCCCGATTGTACTGCACGCGCAGGTGTGTGGGAGACTAGGAAGTCGCCCGGTTAATTTAATAAAGCCCAACCCCTCAGGGTTGGGCTTTTTCTCGTTTTGGCACACTTCAAACTATTTGTGCGAATTCGCGGGCTTCGCCGCACTATCTTGGCGAAGCTCAACTGTGCGCACCATACCCTTCGCTGTCGCTCTGGCCGCCCTTCTGGCGGGGGCCGGGGAGATGCCGATCGCCGCTATACCGATCGCTTTGTCTCAACGTAGTGCATTGCCCGTCGATTGGGCCGCGCGAGTCGGATCGGACCTGCAATGGAATCAGGATGCAGTCATGGATTTGGCGGAGGAGGAACCGGGAGGGCTCGCGAAGCCTCGCTTTACCCGGGATGGGTTTGACCGGCTTGCTGAACTGCCGGGTCCCCCAGGTCCGCTCGCGAAGACGCTGCTGCTGCTTGCGGAGCCGCCCTCGGTGCTGAGTATGGGGACGGGACTCCTCTTCGCGGGCGCCATCTGCTTCCTGAGAAGAGGGCTCCGCGTCCCTCACCGAAGCGGATGGCGGCGGATCAAACTCCGCCGCCCTTTGCGCAAAATGACCGTCCTGTCCTAAACAGACTGACGGCGATTGCGCCGCCAGATCGGAAAAGCAGCGCCGAACAAGGTCAACCCGAATCCCGTGAAGAGCGTCGAAGGCTCGGGAGTCGGCGTGTACAGCGAAACGGTCGCGGACCCGCCCGTAAAGGTGCTGCCCGTGCCGGTCGTGCTGCCGTCGCCATTTACGATTACGTTGGCGATCTCGCCGCTGCCGAGCGGTCCCACCAGCGGATTCAGGGAACGGTCCAGCAGGAACAGGTAGAAGCCGCTGCCATCGGTCGCCGAGCCACCGATCGCGGCACCTGTAAACGTGACGGTGAAGCTGAAGCCACTGCCGAACACGCCAACGCCCTGGTCGGCATAGTTCGTTCCCGACGCGTCGTTGGGGATCAGCAGCGGCGGATTTGCCAGATTTCCGGTGACTCCGGGGGAGACCTGGTCCGCCGTGGAATCGCCCGTGTACCCGGACACCGAGAGCACCGTGACGGAAGCCAGGGCGGAAAGCGAAGTCGTGGAGTTGGCCTGGTTGAACTGGATTTCGATAATGCCCGGCGTGCCGCTGCCGATGCCCGAGCTGTCCACCGACACCAGGTACTGGACGGTGCCCGCGCTGGCCGCGGAACCAACCAGAAAGAAGACTCCAAGGAGCCTGAAATTGCCAGCAAACCTGCGATTCATATAGTTGAAAATCCTCCGGTCAGAACTGCACGTCATAGCGCTGTGTCGTGTAGCCGATGCGCGCATTAGCTGGATTGGCGAAGCTGATGGTGACAGCCGGGCTGGTCGCCCCCGGCGCGAGGCCGGAGGGGACATTGATGGTGGCGTACGGGACGCCGTTCGACTGCGGCAGATCCGGCAACGTCACGCCCGCCGGCAGTCCGTTGAAGAACACATAAACCGGGCCGGTGAGCGAGGTCGATCCCGTATTGGTCACGGTCACGGTACCGTTGCTGCGGCCCGTGGCGCGATTCAGCACCAGCGGCGAAGCATTGACCCGGGTGCGGCTGGTGACTTCGAGAGGCAGGCGGATGTAGACGGCGGGCGCGTCGTGATCGGAATAGCGCTCGGGACGGGTAAAGTCGTTCCGGTAGGTGGAGCCTTCCGGGAAATCCGCGTTGTTGCGGGCATACGCGAACTGGCGCACGCGGGCGTTCAGCTTGCCGTTCACCAGGATGTGGTCGATGCGCTGCGCGGCGCCGGAGAAGCTGTACGAATAACGCTGCGCCGTGTCCGTTGTCGTGAGATTCGTCAGGGCGAGCGTGGAAATCGCGCTGCACGGGGTGGTGACCGTGAGCTGCAGGGCTGTGAAGTAGAGCTGGTTCGCGGGAGCGGGCGAGCCGGCAATGCAGTTCACCGAGTCCGCATAACCATCGCTTACGTCGAAGGCGTTCATGTCGCCGGCGACCAGCAGATTGTCGGTGAGATTCCAGTTGGTGCTCTGTTCGGAGAGATTCCCGGTGATCAGCTTCGCGAGGTAAATCGCCTGCTCATTGCGCTTGGTGCGGACGCGTTCGCCGTTGGCGGAACCGGGCTGGTCGATGGAGCCCAGCGAGCGCAAGTGGTTCACAACGACACGCACCTGCAGGCCGGAATCGGAGCCATCGGCTTTCACGGTAGCGCGCAGTGTGACCGGCGGCCGGTCGTTGAGCAGCGAAGACCCGCCGCCGGGAGTCGCGTAGGTTGTGGCGAGTCCAAACTGCGTGCAGTCGATCAGGCTGACGCGGTCGCGGCGATACAGAACGGCGACCGAAATCTGACTGGGATCGTTCGTCGGATACTCGCACCAGTTGTAGTTCGGGCTGCCCTGACCGGCCGCGGCGGCGTCCGCATTGATCTTGTTGACGATGTCCTGCGGCACCGGGTAGTTGGCGGGGTCCGTGGGGCCGGGGCCTTCCAACTCTTCCATGGTGATGATATCCGGCATATGCAGCACGTTCCGAATGCCGAGCGAGAGCTTGTTCAGCCGACCCTGATAGGCGGCGCTGGTGAGCAGCACGCTGTTGCCGTTGGAATCGTTCAGATCGTTGAAGAACCTCTCGATATTGGCGTTGACGATGAGCAGGTCGGTCGCGAGTGGCGTCGGAATCGCCGTGGCGGAGAGCGTCGGGGACGAAGGACTGCGTGTACCCACTCCGGCCGTATTGGTGTAGATCTGGTACTGGCTCTGGCTGGTGTTGTAGTCCATGATGCCGGTCAGGCCGGTGAACGTCGTGCCGGTTGCCACCTCGAAGGTACTGCCGCCGGTGAGTCCGGTGGTGTCGACGCGGAAGGCTTCGGGATTGCCGTTCCAGGTGGGTACTGTGCTTGCCGCATCCGATGGACGCCGCGTCCCCTGAATGCCCGGGGCTGTGTGGAACGGACGGCTGACGCCCTGCACGGTGACGAAGAACTGGCCGGAGGGCGTGGCCTGCGCGGAGGGTTCGTCGAGATTTCCCAGACTGGGACCGACGGCCACAGCGTTCGGAATCGAGACGCGCATGCCGAGAAACTTGCGCGATTGGGTGGCGGAACCGCCTGCCGCGACCACCGTGCTGTCGATGGTGACGGCGGCGGGCAGGCTGCCCAAAGCGTTGGTCCCCAGCACCTGGCAGTTGCTGGTGGAGGCCAGTTCGGTCAGCGGCACGGTTCCGACGGGGGCCGTGCTCGGCACGAAATCGGAAACGGTGCCCTGAATCTGGATGTTGTTGCCGACCACGGCGCAGGACGGCACGGCGGTGCTGCCGGTGAAGACCAGCAGACCTTCCGACGTGTTCGGGTCGTTGTCGCGATCCGCCGTGACGCTCTCGAGATAGAAGCCCTGGGTGGTGCCGGTGGTGCCGCGAATGGCCGTGACCACGCCGCGGGTGGTCACCGAAGTGCCGGCGAGCGGGGAGGTGGTTCCGGAGCCGTTGATCTCGGAAATCAGATGGGTGGTGGGCGGGGGAGCCTGTACGGTCAGACCGATGCTGAAGGACGAGGAGCGCGAGACATTGTCGGTAACCGTGCACGGCAGCGAATAACTGGTCGCGGAGGTTGCCGCGGGCACTGTGTAGCTGGCCGGGAGCGTCACGGACGAGCCTCCACCGATGAGTGCCAGACTGCAAACGCTGGTATAGCTGGTCGAAGCCGGGTTGGAGCCCGACACCGGCGTCGCGCTGAGTGAGATCGAGTTGCCGGCGGTCACGGGGTTCGGGCTGGCCGAACCGGTGGCGGTCGGCGGGGTGGAAGAGCCGGTCACGGTCAGCCCAATGTTGAACGAAGCGCTGTGCGACTGCGCGTCCGTAACGGAACACGGCAGCGAGTAAGCCTGCGCCGCGGTCGCCGCGGGCACGGTGTAAGAA
>Ga0118677_10001585_pt1 | contig 47832 bp, 44 predicted proteins | sample AliMusrvi5mmetaG_FD_86154 | JGI IMG/M metagenome (GOLD analysis project Ga0118677, IMG submission 86154) | reverse complement strand
ATATTAATTATAGTAATCTTTTTTTCATTCATTAATTGTATAACCACCATAAAAAGATCACATGCATCCGTGAATGCCGTATTTAATACAATCTTCGATATTATTAATTTATCAAATCTGGCGGGTTTAAATTAGGCTCTTTCCCACGTCTGCACCTGAAATAATTTATTATTTTTGAATTTGATAAATCGGGGTTTAATAGACCTGGCCCATAAATAGGGATCCAATAGACTTTTACTTAGTAATATAAATAGCAAATGGGCGGCGTAATAACTATCTCCATCAAGTTTTATCTATTTATATGGGGTATTGTTACCGTCCAATTGGAGGTAAGCTAAAGAAACTGACTCCATTGCCTCGGTTCAAGTTCAATCTAGCAGAGAATCCAACCTTTAATGCTCATGTTTGTATTGCGCCGACATGATGACTTCTTGTTCTAGCCAGTATTGCGTAATCCGGCAGCAATTCCATTAATGGCAATGTGAATAGCCCTTTGTACGCGCTCATCATGCTTCCCAGAACGATAACGCCTCACTAACTCAACCTGTAAGTGATGCAAGGGATCAATGTAAGGGAAGCGATTGCGTATTGATCTAGCTAAGGCAGGGTTCTTTGCTAAGCGCACCTTTTCTCCGGTGACTAAATTAAGTGCATTAACAGTCTTATTCCACTCAGTCTCAATTGCTCCAAAGATTCGTTTACGTAACTTGACATCAGCAACCAACTCACTATAACGAGAAGCGAGACCTAAATCACTCTTTGCCAAAGCCATATCCATATTTGATAGCAATGTTCTAAAGAATGGCCACTCTTTATACATCCTCTGCAAAAGACTTAATGCTGCCTTTTTATCTTCCGTGCTTGTTTGACTTAAGTATTCTTCAAAAGCCGATCCAAAACCATACCAGCCCGGAAGTGTTAAGCGGCATTGACCCCAGCTAAATCCCCAAGGAATCGCTCTCAAATCTTCAATCTTTTGACTCGCCTTGCGACTGGCTGGTCGCGATCCAATATTTAATTTCGCAATTTCACGAATTGGTGTTGCATCAAAAAAATATTCGGCAAACCCCGGGGTTTCATACACAAGGTTGCGATATGCATTCATGCTGGCTTGCGAAATTCGAGTGGCGGCCTCCAGAAATTCTTTGTTTGCCGGCTTGGTTGACTTTAATAACGTAGCTTCTAATGTTGCAGCCACTAAGGTCTCCAAATTGCGCCTGCCAATCTCAGGATTAGCATACTTGGAGCCAATTACTTCGCCCTGCTCTGTTAAGCGAATTTGACCGCGTACTGTGCCTGGGGGCTGCGCTAAAATTGCTTCATAACTTGGACCGCCGCCACGACCCACCGTACCGCCACGTCCATGAAAAAGTCTTAATCTAACCCCGTGCTTTGCTTCTAATGGTTCAAATACTTGAACTAAGGCAATCTCGGCGCAATAAAGCTCCCAATTACTGGTGACGATACCGCCATCTTTATTCGAGTCTGAATACCCCAGCATGATGTCTTGCTCGCCGCCAGATCTTTTAACCAAATCAAGAATGCCAGGCAAGGCATAAAAATCGCGCATGATCGGCGCGGAATTTCGTAAATCCCCAATAGTTTCAAACAAAGGAACAACAATAAGATCGGCTGATGACTTTTTACCCAAAACCTCATGCATCAATCCCACTTCTTTTTGAAGGAGCAATACTTCTAATAAATCGCTCACAGTCTCTGTATGGCTAATAATGTAATGGCGAATGGCCTCTTTACCAAAAAGCTCTCGCATGTTTTTAGCCATTTCAAAAATAGCCATTTCAGATACTGCCAACTCAGAATAGGAATGGTCTACAACCCTCAGTGGTCTTGGATCTCTTAATAAAGACAGCAAGAGGTCACGTTTTTTTTCTTCCGAAAGGCTGGGGTACGCTTTTTCAATTGAGGCGACATCAAGTAGCTCCGCCAATACTGCCTCATGCACATCAGAGCTTTGACGCAAATCTACAGTCGCCAAATGAAATCCAAATACCTCTACTGTTCTGATTAAACCCCGTAAGCGTCGATCAGACAAAGCCTTTGCACCCTGAGAAACCAAAGAAGCTTCAATTATCCTGAGATCGAATAAGAACTCTTGTGCGATTTTGTACGGGTTTTGGGGAGGGACCGCATGGCGAGCTGCGTCAGTATTCGTTAAGAGTTTTAAAGTTGCAGCAAGCCGAGAATACATTCCAGTAAGGGCTCTGCGATAGGGCTCATCCTGGCGATGCTCATTCGTATCCGGCGAGACCGCCGCAAGCTCCTGCATCTTCTTAGGGAACTTCAATAAAAGAGCGGATAGGGATAACTCTCTTCCCAAGCAGTGCACTTCTGTCAGATAGTGGCGCAACACCATCTCAGACTGTCTTGTAATCGCGTACTCTAGTGTTTTTGAACTGACATTAGGATTACCATCTCTGTCACCACCGATCCACTGCCCCATCTTCAGAAAGCTCGCAACTGAATTTCCAGGCAGCACATCCTCTAATTGAGCGTAGATCTTCGGAATCTCTCTTAAAAAGGTAGTTTCGTAATAAGTGAGTGCATTCTCAATTTCATCTGCAACCGTTAGCTTAGTAAATCGCAAAAGTCGGGTGTGCCAAAGCTGCAATACCCTTGCACGAATTTGCGCTTCATTCAACCCAAGCTCTTTAGTCAGCAAGGCATCTTTATCAGGATTGTGCGCTCTTGAGGACTCTTTAATCTGGTCACGAGCGGCCAAGAGGTTAGCGATATCGCGCTCAGCCTCCAAAATACTTGTTCTTTGTACTTCTGTAGGGTGTGCTGTAAGGACCGGTGAAACTAAACTCTTTTCTAAGGCTTTAGAGATGGCCCTGTTGGTAATGCCAGCGGCATGAAGTTTTTTCATGGCTACTGGAATACTGCCATCCTGATAACTACCCAACCGCTCATATGCTACGCGACGGCGAATGTGATGCCTATCTTCAGCTAAATTAGCTAAATGACTAAAGTAAGTAAATGCTCTAAGTACCTTCATGGCGTTATCACTGCTCAGCCCTTTAAGCAACTTAGTTAGGTCTTGATTAGCCTTTTGATTGGCATCCCGATGAAATGAAACTGATAGTTTACGAACTTTTTCAATCAGCCTGTAAACAGCATTGCCCTCTTGCTCCCGAATAATATCTCCCAATATTTTTCCCAGTAGGCGAATATCTTCAATTAAGGGGAGTTCAGTATTTTTCGAATCAAGCATCTTAATCACATTCTAATAAATACTTAGTTATGAGGTTGAATAATTTAGCCATTAAACTTTAATGTAAGTACTAGGCTCTTTTTGCCAGCAACCCAAGCCACCGATCTGCACTCTTGTTATCGCTATTGCAAGAAGCAAAATCAGTTACAACTCGTGCGGCTCTTTCAAGAAGTTGGATATCTGCCTCATGTTGACGTGCGACATGGGGATCCTCTAGGAATAAAATTCTTCCACACTTTCTATCTAAAACCAACTCTGCAATTTGGGCATCGCCACCCATTGGTCCGCTTAAACAAGGTATCACCCAATTCTTACCTTCTCTACTACCCTTAATTTTAATGGCTAATTCATTAAGTAAGCCACCAGTTGTTCCAGTTGCATAGCGCACTTTAAATCGATCAAGAAAATCAAAATGCTTTTCAGCCAATCGAAGCATTTCAGGTTTCATCGCATCATGGGCAATGAGGGCGATACCTTGATTCTCATATGAGAAATATGGATCTAATGCTGCGGTTTTTTCTCCCGTCAAATTCATCGATTCCAACTCGATCCATTCTCTAGCACCAGCTAAAGTTGATAAAAATGGTTTTCCATGAATCACACATTGTCGCTTTAAGGCAAGCGCCTCAGGGAATGCCGAAGATGAGTCAACCGGATCCATTAAGTAAATAATTGCGTTTAATGATTTTTCTGGATCTGGATCTACGATTCTTGAAACTAAACGCATTAAACCACCATCATGACCATATGGAAGGCGCTCAATATCAGGGTAATCTGTCAATAGATCATAAATCTTTATTGCATCCATAGTCCTGCCAACGACAGAAAAATGAGGTTTGAGAACATGTTCGATTGAATTTTTTGATCCACTTAAAAGCTGGACTAGTGCTGCATCTTTAGAATTCTGATGTGCACTATTCGCCACTAAGCCGATCTTATATTTTGGCACTTCTAAATTCTGTAAGCTCATTTAATTGCCTTACTTTTATAAAGTAATTTTTGTTCCGAGCGCACTTAAGAATTGAGCTAACCATTTTGGATGCGCAGGCCATGCTGGTGCAGTAATAAAATGGCCGTCGGTAATTGCGTCATCCACGCTAATATTGGCATACTCCGCACCAGCCAAGGTCACCTCAGCAGCACAAGCAGGGTATGCGGAGATCTTTTTACCCTTGATAACACCGGCAGCAGTTAACAGTTGCGCACCGTGACAGACTGCAGCAATTGGCTTTTGAGCTTTATCAAACTCGCGAATAATGTCCAATACTCTTTCAGTCATGCGTAGATATTCAGGAGCTCTTCCGCCAGCAATCATTAAGGCATCATAGTTGCTAACATTGACATCCTCAAAATTAGCATTTAAAGCAAATAAATGCCCTGGCTTTTCTGTGTAGGTCTGGTCGCCCTCAAAATCGTGAATAGCAGTTTTAATGGTATCCCCTGATTTTTTTCCAGGGCAGACCGCATGAACAGTATGGCCAACCATTTGCATTGCCTGAAATGGCACCATTGTTTCATAATCTTCAGCAAAATCACCCGTTAAAAATAAAATCTTCTTTGCGCTCATGTCATCCTCTTTTATATTTAATTGATAAGATTACTTAGCTTTCTTAAACCAAGCCAAACCGTCTTCAGTCTTTCCTCTAGGACGATATTCACAACCAACCCAGCCCGTGTAACCCATCTCATCTAGTAGTTGATAAAGATAGGGGTAATTGACCTCACCATCATCGGGCTCATTTCTTTTTGGAACGCTGGCAATCTGTGTATGTCCAATTCCCTCAAAGTATTTCTTAAAGGTTTCAACCAAGTCACCCTCCATAATCTGGGCATGGTAAAAATCCATTTGCACCTTGACGTTTGGCTCTCCAGACTCCAAGCGCAGTTCATGGGCTTGCGCTTGAGTGCTTAGAAAATACCCGGGCATATCCCGTGTATTAATTGGCTCAAGCAACAAATTTAGATTATGCTGAGCCAAAGCTTGTGCTGCATATTTCATATTCTTAAGATAGGTTTTATGATGTAAGGCCAGATTTGAGTTGGGTGGGATAAGCCCTGCCATCATATGTAACTGAGGCGTACCCAACTCCAAAGCATATTCAATAGCTTTAGTTACGCCCGCGCGAAACTCTGCCTCCCGGCCTGGTAAGGCTGCAATTCCTCTTTCACCCGCAGCCCAATCCCCAGGAGGAAGATTAAAAAGTACATTAATCAGATTGTTTTCCTTAACCCATTTACCGACATCTGCGGGCGAGTAATCGTATGGAAATAAAAACTCGACTGCCTCAAATCCCGCTTTAGCAGCAGCTGCAAATCGGTTAGGAAAATCATGTTCGTTGAACATCATTGTTAAATTGGCGGCAAACTTTGGCACTGTATTACTCCTCGTTAAAGATCAAGATTAAAAGTGGTTTTGAGATCCTCAATTAGTATGAGTTGATTTATTGTTTGATCATTCCCCGCTGAATCTTTTAAAGATCCGCGTTGTAGCAATTGTTTAGCAAGCTTTTGACCTAAAAAACCTGCGCTGCCAGTGATAAGTACTTTCATGAAGGCAATCTATAGTAAAGGTTAACAATATTGAAGGGAATGGAACTAGATTACAAATTATGCCTTTACTATCGCGCAAAGGGGTAGCTGCTCAAGTAAACTGCCATTCAATCATTATGTAGGCAAAGAACATTGAATAAAGAAACTAAAGGGATTTGGCTTGGAGTGGTAGGGGTGATCATTTTCAGCATGACCTTACCGGCAACAAAAATCGCTGTTCCTGAATTTGGAGCAATCCCTGTTTCCTTCTACCGAGCCACGATTGCCGGAATAGCTGCGCTACTGTATGTTGTAGCAAGTAAGATTTCCCTTCCACGCAAGCAAGATCTGCTATCTCTGTGCATCATTGCAGCACTTATTTCATTTGCATTTCCAATCTCTATCGCAATAGCCATGCAAGATCTGCCATCATCCCATGGCGGCATTGTTCTAGGGATATCACCGCTCTTGACCGCTCTATTTGCCACTATTCGCTTTGGCGAAAGACCATCGAAAGCTTTTTGGATTACCGCAGTAGTCGGCAGCGCTATTGTGATGCTATTTTCTATTCAACAAAGTAATGGCAACTTACAAACGAGCGATATTGCCCTTATTTTTGCCGCAGTCGCTGCGTCATACGGATATGCCGAGGCTGGCAATCTATCCCAGAAGATGGGTGGCAAAGAGGTTATTTCTTGGGTAGCCATTGCCTCCCTCATACCCAGCCTTCCCATTACACTTTTTTACATTTTTGGTGCCAACAAAAATTTTCACCCTCTTCACGATATATCAATGCAGGCATGGTCTGCCCTATTGCTCGTCAGCATCTTGTCTGCCTTCATTGGAAATATCTTTTGGTATACCGGCTTAGCGATGGGAGGCATATCGCATGTAGGCCAAGTGCAACTACTACAACCATTCTGCACGCTTGCACTGTCTAGTCTTTTTGTACTTGAACCTCTAACTCTAAGTAATATCTTGTTTGCCAGCGCAGTTTTGATTATTGTAGCTATTGGAAAAAGAATGCCTGTTTCTAAAGCTGCAAAATAATGCTTAACTTTTACAAAACTCGGTGTTTTAGAACTTTTAAAATATCACCGTCTTGATTAATAAGTTCATTAAATATGGTGTAGTGATTCAGCCCATTTAATAATTTAAACTCCCCCGGCTGAGAGTGAGACTGTCGATATCGGATAAAGTCCGTTGTTTGTTTTTGCATTGCTGGTAACTCAGCACTACCCACAAATAAATCTATAGACTTACCAAAATGGTTTTTCTGAAGGATGGGTGAATAGTCGCAAGAAGATTTGGAATCCAGCTGTAATTTATCATTGACATAGCAATGCCGCATGGGCTCTAGATCATAAATACCGCTGATAGCGAGTCCCGCAGACACATTAGCCTGATCCATGACCGATGCCACCAAATGAGCACCAGCAGACCAACCCAATAAATAAAATCCTGGAAATGATCCCCGCTCAGACCGAACTTTTTTTTCAATCTTATTAAGGCCGTTACGAACATCCAAAACAATGTCAGCCATTTTTGCCTCTGGAGCAAGAGAGTAGCCCAATAGCGCAACCGTCATTCCCTCATCCAGCAATCTTGGGGCGATAAACGTAAAGTCATCCTTGGAGCGTACTTGCCAAAATCCACCATGTATGAAAACTACTATTGGCGACTGATTTCCTCCGGGGAAGAAATCAAATGATTGCCTGGAGCTAGAGCCATATGGAATATTGAGGTCGCCTTTGATTGTTTTTCGGGCGCTCGCGCTCTTGTCTACCCATAACCGGACCAATTCCGCGCTATTGTTAACCGCTAAGGAATTGTTATATGCCTTTCCTAGCTCCTCTTTTGTCCAGATTTTCCACATTGTTCGAACTCCACTTTTAAGGTAAATTGAGAATCATCGTCACTTCGAAATATTGATACTGCCACCATGACTACTAAAACGGATCAAATCGTTCCTTTACGCAACTTCGTTATTGCTATGACGGAATTGGTCAGTCAAAGCAAGGATGAAGTCACCCTCGTCAATGCAAGCTCCAAGTTACTTTCTAAACTAATTACTACTGACACTTGGCTGCCTGAGTTTTGCACAATCCCTCATCCCGATTTTTACCAGCAATACCTACTTCACGCAGACCCCTTGGAACGCTTTTCAGTAGTTAGTTTTGTCTGGGGGCCTGGTCAAAAAACACCCATACATGATCACTGTACATGGGGGCTCATAGGCATGCTAAAAGGCGCTGAAATTGGGCAACGTTTTAAATACGATTTCATGGGAAATCTTGTTTCTGATGGTCCAGAAACTATGCTCCACCCCGGAGGTATTGAAGTTGTAAGTCCATCCATTGGCGATATTCATATTGTTAGCAACGCATTTTCAGATAAAACATCTATCAGCATCCATGTATACGGAGCAAATATAGGTGCTGTTAAAAGGCATATTTACAAACCTGATAGCGGCGAAATGAAGAATTTTGTATCGGGGTACTCCTCAAAGCAAACACCCAACCTTTGGGACCGGTCTGCAGAAATTCGTTCTCAGTTAAATTGAATGACCGAACGAATTTCTTCGCCTCGCTTAAGGCGGTTGAGGCCCTCATTTACATCTTTGAGTTCAATCCTGCTGGTAATGTATTCATCTAACTTGAGCTTGCCATCTAAATAACACTGAGCGAGGTAAGGAAAATCCGCCTTTGGAATAGCGCCTCCGTAGCTTGATCTGTGTATTTTTTTCTCCCCCATCAGCGACCCCCAGCGGAAGTTGACTTTTTGTTGAGATGGTACTTTTCCAAGCCAAACAACCTGCCCTCCTGGCCTGGCAATTTCAACGCTAAGCTGAAAAGCAGCCTCATTTCCAGCCGATTCAATCACATAATCTAAACCAATTCCATTTGTCGCACTCAAGATCGAAGTAGCAATATATTCATCCGCCAATAATGTCTGTGTAGCCCCAAATTGCTTCGAAAACGATAATTTTTTTAAATCTCGATCAATTGCAATAATTTTCTCAGCTCCAGCTAATCTCGCCCCCTGAATTGCTGAAAGTCCAACCGCTCCACAGCCAATTACCCCCACCGTCGAGCCAGAGGAAACCTTAGCAATATTTAAAACAGCTCCTACACCCGTCATGACGCCGCAGCCAATTAAACAAGCGATTTCAAATGGCACTTCGTCAGGTATTTTGACTGCGCAGTCCTCTGTAACCACTGCCATCTGGGCAAAGCTTCCTGAATACATTAATTGATGTACTGGGTCATTGCCCATATATATTCTGGGTGTACCGTCGAAATGAAAGGATGGTGTTGCATTATTTCTATACTGACTACAAATAATTGGCTGCTTACGCTGACAGAAGTAACAAGACCCACAGTAAGGATTCCATGAAATAACCACATGATCACCAACTTGAATACTTTGAACGTCCTTACCAATTGACTCGACAATTCCAGCAGCTTCATGACCTGGAATAAAAGGCAAAGGGGTGCCTAAAGCACCCTCCACAGCTTCAAGATCTGTGTGACAAAGACTGGTTGCCTTGATACGCACTACTACATCATGATCGGATAAATTTTTAAGTGCCAGAGATTCAAGCACAAGCGGCTTTCCAACCTCCTTAAGAACGGCACCTAAAAAATTCATCCTGAACTTACCTTGCCTTAATGAGAAACAGCCTCTAAAGATTTACCTTTTGTCTCTACACCTAAAAGCACCACCACTAATGCAGCGATGACAAAAGATACAGCGCCCAGTGTAAAGACCCCTGACTGCCCAGCAATAGGCAAGACGATACCCACCACATAAGGGCCGATCAAAGAACCAATTCGACCAATTGAAGAGGCGAACCCTGAACCAGTAGCTCTCGTTCTCGTTGGATATAACTCTGGTGTGTATGCATAAAGAACAGACCACATACCAAACAGGAAAAATTGCATGCACATACCAGTAGCGATTAACTGCTCTACAGGAACTTGTGCTGAGGCAGCCTGACCATAAAAATAGGCAAAAGTGGCGCTGCCCAAAAGCATCAGAACGCAAGTACCTTTTCTACCCCATTTTTCCACTAACCATGCAGAAAATATAAATCCAGGAATACCTGCAAGAGAAATATAGACTGTATAGAGCACTGATTTTGTTACCGCATATCCAGCTTGTTGCAATAATGCGCCCAGCCAACTAGTTAAACCATAATATCCAAGTAAAGCAAAGAACCATAGTACCCACAACATTAAGGTACGTTTTGCATACTCACCGCGCCATAACTCCATAAAAGATCCACGACGATCGGATGCAATGGTAGAAGTCATTACATTTGAAACTGCAGGCAATGAGCTTAAACCTCCAGATTTCATCACTTCCCTTTCAAATTCACTTGCAACTGCATCAGCTTCTTCAATTCTTCCCGATTCTTCCAGCCAACGTGGGGACTCTGGGACTGATCTCCGAACTACAAAAACAAAAACAGCGGGTACAGCGAGTGCAATAAATATGCCGCGCCAACCAATAATAGGAAGACAAAAATAAGCCAAAATCCCAGCGGCAATAAACCCTAATGGCCAGAACCCTTCAAGGATCGCTACGTATCTACCTCTTTTAGCTGCAGGAACAATTTCGGAGACCATGGATAAACCAATTGGAAACTCCATACCCATACCAAAACCAAGCAAGACCCGGGAGAGCATCAGCGTATTGACATCACTTGAGAGACCGCAAAATAAGCTGCCAAGCCCCCAAAAAATCATGCTGATTTGAAATATAGGTTTACGCCCAAATTTATCCGCCAACATACCTGCAATAGCCGCACCAAGAAACATTCCAAAAAAACTTGAACTCGCCAAAAGACCTGCTTGTGCGGGACTTAAACCAAATTCAGCTTTAATTGAACCGAGCATAAAGGTCATGGCACCCAAATCCATAGAATCAAAAAACCAAGCCGTTGCAATGATCGCAAAGAGCTTTTTCTGATATCCAGTTAATGGTAATCTTTCAAGCCTTGCCGCAATACTCCCTCGAGCATTTCCTACAGTTGATAATGAATTCATTTTGCCTCCATATTTTTATATTTCAAACTGACTTCAATCAAGCGCTGCTTACTTCTAAAAATAATTAATCCTCAAGAAATACTGTCTTACGAGTAAATTCCTCAGTATAGTTAAGCAACTCATCAAGAGCATCCCCAGCCTTTTTTTCATCTGCTTTAGCGATTGCCTTCGCAATATCAGAATGTAATTTAGAGGCCAAAGCTAAATCTGCAACTTGATGAAAATTCCCAAACCAAAATCTTCTAGACATTCCATGCAACATAGCCATCGCACTTGCGGCATATTCATTTCTTGCGGAAAAAATAATGAGATCATTTAATTCTTTATCAACCTCAATAAAAAGCTGCTTATCATTATCTTTTGCAGCTCTTTCAAAATCTCTAGCAATACGGTCAAATTGAGATCTTTCTACTTGATTTGCACGCTTGGCTGCCTTTGTGCAGACCAATCTTTCCAATTCACGCCTAGTCTCTAAGACTCTTAGTTGCTTTTGGGGATTCAAATCAGCGATAAATATTCCTCGATTAGGAAGAATTGACACAAGATGCTCCCTACTTAAACGCTGCAAGGCCTCTCGAATTGGAGTGCGGCCAATTTCCAGCATTTCTGACAGCTGAGACTCTGAAACAGGGGTCCCTGGCTCTAGCTGCATGGTTACTATCAATTGCTCGAGCTGGTGATAAGCCCGATCTGATAGTGAGTCCGTCTTAGCAACCCCAGACACCACTTCCTTATTTCTCTTATTCAAATCATTTCCCTATGCAGTCAAAGTACTTTTTTCAACATCACTCAGGATCGGACCCTCAAGGGTGACCTTTTCTTGCTGCACTCTACCGTCTTTAAACTTTTCAATGATTGGCTTTAGCTTTGGATCAATGTAGGACTCATCGTATCCATTAAAGAGGGTCCCAAATAAACTACGCTTAAGATCGCTTGTACCCATAGCCCAGTCGGCAAGTGGAAAGGACAGATTCATATTTTTATGCATCATGATTCCCAAATTGTGATGGGCTGCATGATGTCGGCGAATCGTATTGATCAATGGGATATTTCGAACAAACCAGTTTTCCTGAACATGACAGCAATAGTGAAATGTCTCGTAAATCAGATAGTGACCTACCATCGTCATAAAGAGTATGTAACCAACGTTTGAGTTAATAATTTGAGACGCGAGATAGCCAAACACTGTTCCAGCAACCCCAAGAACCGCTAAAACTCTCCATGGAAAAAATACAATTCGAAACTCTTTGGTTGTATCGATAGTGTATTCAGTGTCAGTGAAATATTGGTGATGTTGACGGGTATGCCTATCGTAAATAGCCCTTAATGCAAATACATCTACTAAACGGTGCATGACATACTTATGCATCGCCCATTCAATAAAGTTTCCCGCAAGAGCGACTGGGATCACTGTCAACCAAGCCCAAGTGGCATTGTCCAAGCGTCCTAAGCAAAAGTAGATCAGACTTAAGCCAACCGCATACATCACCCCTATGTGCAGTAAACCGTTATAGAGCGGGCTAATTTGGCTCTTATACTCCGCTCGAAATTTTTCTTGGCGCTCTGTCATGTGCATTGGCTGGGGGAAGGTATTCATATCGCGCTCCTGAGCTGGATTAGTCCACTAATAATCTTACATTTGATCTATATCAATATATAGCTGATATATTGGTCATATATCGCTCTCATGTCAATCAATCACTCTGAGTGATTACCCGTATATTTACCAAATTATTTCTAGTGAGGGTGTGCGTTCAAAATTTTGTTAACGCCATATGGGCGCCCTCAGCCACCAACTGGCCGGCGGATCAATCTATAGATGAATTTTTGATAAGCTCATAACAAAAGCTTCCTTTTTAAAATGTCTGCCTTGAACTATGATCTCGCTTTAAGCAATCATCACCAAAAAGACATGTCAACTACACGCCGCGGATTTATTAAAACATCCATCTCAATCGCGGCCTTAGTGACCTACCCACTGTCCCCCCAAGCCAATTCGACTTGGCCCACTAGACCGATCAAAATCATTGTTCCAGTACCCGCAGGCGGAAGTTTAGATATTCTTGCTAGAACAGTAGCCAAAGGATTGACTGAGAAACTTGGTCAATCCGTCATTGTTGAAAATATGGCAGGCGGCGGAAGTAATATTGCCTTTGGATATGTTGCAAAGGCCGCGCCTGATGGCTATACATTATTAGTGGGATGGGATAGCCTTGTTATTAATCCGGCGCTATACCCCTCGCTCCCTTATAAATTAGATCAATTTGCACCTATCACTTTAGCTATAACGGCCCCTCAAGTATTAGTAGTAGGGCCCAAGCTTCCAGTAAAGAATTTAAAGACTTTTATTGAGCTAGCGCGTAGGGATCCTGGCTCTATTAGCCTTGCTAATGCAGGAAATGGCAGTCCAGGTCATTTGGCCGGTAGCCTACTGGAGTCTCGGGCTAATATTCAATTTACCAATATTCCCTATAAAGGGGGCGCTCCAGCAGTAGTGGATTTAGTGGCTGGCCATGTAGATTCATTAATGGTTACTCTCCCGGCAGCGATTCAGCATATTCGCTCAGGACGATTAACAGCACTTGGAATCAGCTCCTCCAAACGCTCTACAGGCGCACCAGAGATGCCAACTATTGCAGAAGCAGGGCTACCAGGCTATGACCTCAACTCTTGGCAGGGTTTTCTTGCTCCAACAGGCACTCCCAATTTGATTGTCAACTTGCTAAACAAAGAAATTGTAGGAATTCTAAAAGATCCTGAAGTTAAAAGACAATTGATCTCAGAAGGTTTTGAAGTTATTGCTAGCTCACCAAAAACATTGGCTGACTATCTAACTTCATCAACCCCAAAATGGGCGAAATTGGTCAAGGACTCGGGCGCAAAAGTAGATTAAGCTTAAGATCCAAATGATTCCTAATAAGGATAAGTTTTGCCTATAAAGAAAACCATTGATTTTTACTTTAGTTTTATTTCCCTCTATACCTACATAGGCTATGAAGCATTTCAAGCTATAGTCAAAAGGCAGGATCTAGCGGTGAATTACAAGCCCATTAATCTTCATGCTATTTTTTTAGCCAGCGGTGGTTTACCTGTATCCAAAAGACCGCGACAAAGACAAGTCTATAGATTGGTTGAGATGGAGCGATGGGCTTTGGCCAGACACATCCCCCTTGTTTTAAAACCCAAGCACCATCCATCCAATCCAGAACTTGGCCATCGGATGCTCTTAGCGGCCATCGCCAACAAACAGGACATTAAGGACTTTGTTGGTAATGCACTCAAAGTGCTATGGGTCGACGATCTGAATATTGAGGATCATGAGGTCATGATTGCAGTGGCAGATAAATCCGGGCTAAATGGCAGACTCCTCTATGAACAGAGCAACGATGTCAATATCAAAAATCAAATTGACTCATTAACTCAAGAAGGTGTTGAACGGCAAATTTTTGGCACCCCATTTTTTTTCTATAAGAATGAGCCATTTTGGGGGCAAGATCGCCTTGAAATGCTGGAAGAGTTAATTGCTAGCAATAGAAAGCCCATCCCCTTCTCAAACATTTTATAGCGCTATACATAATGATTAATTTACTTTCCCTCCCTAAGCAGAACTATGCATTTGTTCGATCCAAACTATTAAATAGAGAAGAGATTGCCTTTTTAGACGTTCGCGAAGAGGATCCACACGCTCAAGAGCATCCTTTATTCGCCGCCAACCTTCCACTATCTCGCATTGAAATAGATGCTCTTGGGAAGTTGCCTAGAAAAGATGTATTGATAGTAACGCTTGATGATGGCGAGGGTTATGCTGAACTTGCAGCTCAAAAATTGAACTCACTTGGGTATACCAACGTATCCATATTTGAAGGTGGCGTTCAGCAATGGAAATTAGCGGGCGGTGAAGTCTTTAAAGACGTAAATGTACCCAGCAAATCTTTTGGAGAGTTAGTTGAGTCAACGGTACACACCCCCTCTCTATCTGCTCAAGAAGTACAGCGGATGCTCGATGCCAAGGAAGATTTTGTAGTCGTTGATGTACGTCGATTCGATGAATACCAGACGATGAGCATTCCTACTGGTATTAGTGTTCCTGGAGCAGAGCTGGTTTTACGTGCTCCCGAGATTGCACCCAATCCGAAAACAAAGATTGTTGTTAATTGTGCTGGTAGAACCCGCAGCATTATTGGAACGCAATCGCTGATTAATGCAGGCATCCCCAATGAAGTGCTTGCCTTACGAAACGGTACTATCGGCTGGCTTCTGGCGGGCCAAGCATTAGATAAAGGCCAAAATCGTAAATTCCACGAAGTGAGCTTAGAAACTAGCTTGGAGGCCAGCGCACGCTCGAGAAGCGTTGCAGACAGGGCAAATGTAAAGCGCGCCAGCAAAGCAGATGTTGCAATCTGGAAATCTCAGGCAGACCGTACTACCTATTTTTTCGATACTCGGACACCTGAAGAGTATGAGGCCGCTCATTTTCCAGGGTTTAGGTCAGTTCCTGGAGGCCAGTTAGTACAAGAAACTGAAATGGTTGCCCCCGTCAGAGGCGCTAGAATTATATTGGCTGATCCTGGCGGCGTAAGGGCAAATATGCCAGCCTCCTGGCTCTCTCAAATGGCATGGGATGTTTACGTACTCGATGATATTAAAGCGACCGATTTAACTGAAACAGGATCGTGGAAGGCCCCACTACCCCCTCTTCCAAAGATCCAAGAGGTCGATGTTCACACGCTCTTGAGTTGGGCACAAGATTCATCGAGCACCCTCATTGTCGACTTTAGTTCACATGCCAACTATGTAAAGGGTCATATCCCCGGTAGCTGGTATGCACTTCGGTCCCAATTAGCTCTATCCATTGAAAAGATACCTAAGGCTAATCGCTATGTATTAACAAGCGCCCCAAAGGAGCTGGCTATTTTCGCCAGTAAGGATTTCGAATCATTAGTCCAGGCGGATGTTTATGTCCTTATCGGCGGAAACAATTCATGGATTGAGGCGGGATTACCAATTGAAAAAGGTGCTACCAAACTAGCTTCCCCACCTATTGACAGGTACAAGCGCCCCTATGAAGGAACTAATGCAAACCCAGATACCATGCAGGCGTATTTAGACTGGGAGTTTGGACTTGTTGAGCAATTGCGTAAAGATAGCACTCATCATTTTTGGGTTTTATAACCGCGTCAATTCACTTTAAGCCCCCCTAGTCTAATCCCCAGTAGTTACCCGCTATGTTTAAAGATATACTGATATAAGGCAGGAGAGAGAGGGTCAAACCTCCACCGAAGGCGAAAACTCCCATGAACGCTCAGGTATCCAATGGAAATGTACTGCTTAATTTGAATCGCCGACTGGAGAGTCATCATTAAAGTTAATGGTGCGCCGAAGGAGCAAATGCTTAATATAAATTAAGCGTGAATCTCTCAGGTAAAAAGGACAGGGGGAGCGGTAGCCTGGATTGGTCTAATGCGCTTTTTGCATTACCTAGTCTTGGTATTCGCTTAGGGTGGATTTAAATGTACGTCAAACCAACTCAACATTTTAATATTCTCATTTTTGGAGCTTCTTATGGCTCCTTGCTAGGCAGTAAATTAGCTTTGGCGGGTCATAACGCAACCTTAGTCTGTTTGCCTGCAGAGGCAGATTTGATTAACTCTGCTGGCACTCGTGTTCGATTGCCTATCAAAGGTCGCGAAGCGTTAGTTGAAATTGATTCCCGTAAATTACTAGGAAAGATTAGCGCGGCTACGCCAGAAAATGTCAATCCTGCTAACTTTGATTTGGTGGTGTTGGCCATGCAGGAACCTCAATACGGCGCTCCTGCTGTGCGCGCCTTGTTAGAAGAAGTAGCAAGCGCACGAATTCCAACAATGTCGATTATGAATATGCCCCCATTGCCATATTTAGCGCGTATTCCAGGTTTAAATGCGAATGATTATCGTGATTGCTATACAGCGCCGGAAGTTTGGGATAAATTTGATCCGAAATTGATGACCCTATGCAGTCCTGATGCTCAAGCCTTCAGACCCCCAGAAGAGGATGTTAATGTATTGCAGGTTCGTCTTCCAACCAACTTTAAAGCAGCCCGTTTTGAGTCAGAAAATCACACCAATATGCTACGTCAAATAGCTGCTGATATTGAGGCCATAAGGTTTGACGTCGATGGAGATGCAATTGAATTGCCGGTAAAGTTAAAAGTGTTTGATTCTGTATTTGTACCACTGGCTAAGTGGAGCATGCTAATCGCCGGAAACTATCGCTGCATTACCGCAAGCGGTATGCGCCCAATTAAAGAGGCAGTTCATTCTGATATTAAGGAGTCTCAGAAAACATATGAATGGGTGAGAGATTTATGCATTTCGCTTGGCGCCGACTCTCAAGATTTAGTTCCATTCGAGAAATATGCTGCTGCCGCACATGGACTTGCGAACCCCTCTTCTGCTGCAAGGGCATTATTTGGTGGAGCAAAGCATATTGAGCGGGTAGACAAATTGGTTCAATCCATCGCCAAGAAAAAGGGTAGAAGCCTTCCTGCAATTGATGAGGTGGTAATGCTGGTTAACGTCCAGCTACTGAAAAATCAGAGTCAGTAGATGGACTGCCGTAAGCCTCTTATTGATCGGATAACGCCCACTGATCTTACTTAAATTGACTATTCATTTAGCGTCTGCTAACCTTCATTTACCGGTTAATAAATACTAAAACCATCTTTTGTGGGTCAGTTCATTTGGTAGTTTTTCTTTGGCTGGCGGCTGAATATTGAATTAATACCATTAACTTTGGATCAATAAATAGGCCTCTACTGATCCAAAAGAGGCATCCATTCAAAGTTCAATCTACCCTAAGACCTTGTATTTTGATATTGGCTCTTTAATTTCCAGGTGAATTCATCGAATTAATATAAAGCGCAACAGCTTTAACATCCTCATCCGACATTTTGCTGACCATGGCATTCATCGCTGCGCCATGCATCAAGTTACGATGATGTTCGTAATCCTTTGGATCCCAAGTTTTAAGTGATAAGAACTTAAGCATCTTTTCAGGAAAAATAATTGAAGTACCCTCTATTTTCATTAGCGGGAAGAAGGATTGGGGCACGTTCCAAACACCAGGGGGACTCGAAAATCTAAAGGGAAACTTAAGCACTCAATATCAGGGAACATACTTCGTTGAAGATGCAGGGCATTGGGTGCAGCAAGAGCAACCTGTTGCAACCAGCAAACTCTTGATTGAATTTATTCAAAACAATGTTTAGGCGTAGATAAAGCTAATCAACCGTCTCAATCTGAACCTAGATGGACCCTAGCGGCCAAAATAGATGAAGCACACTACCTCACAAGAGTTTGATAAATTAAATTCAAGGCTACCAAGAAAGCGAAAATAACAAATATTTGCTGCGCTTTCGAGCCGCTGATTTTTCTTTCCAATAACTTCCGATATACAAGCCCCACAAGCGATCTCAGGGCGAATAGAGCAGCAATTTCCTTGTTACACCGCCATATATTAAAGAAACAAGCGCACCACCTGTTGAAACAATCGCAAGAACACCCAGAGACGTTGCAACAATAGACTTCATGGGCAAGTCCGTGCTGCGGAAACGATTCACTTTTTTGAATTCTAAAAGTAACCAATAAAGCCATGCAGGTGGCGGAGAGGGAGGGATTCGAACCCTCGGTACCTTTGACAGTACGCCTGATTTCGAGTCAGGTACATTCGACCACTCTGCCACCTCTCCGAATCGAAGTGCAATTATAGCTTTGGTGTTGGTTACAGTTGCAGGCCTTATTTAATAATGGGCTTGAGATTATCTAAACCGCCTAAGTATGGCTGCAATGCCGTAGGAATCGAGATACTGCCATCAACTTGCTGGTGATTCTCAATCAACGCTACCAGCGCTCTGCCTACTGCCAAACCAGAGCCATTTAAGGTGTGAACTAGTTCGGGTTTGCCTTGACCAACCTTAAATCTAGCTTGCATACGCCTTGCTTGAAAGTCGCCCATGCTAGAGCAAGAGCTAATTTCGCGATAAGCGTGCTGCGAAGGCACCCACACCTCTAAGTCATAAGTTTTGGCGCTACCAAAACCCATGTCACCCGTACAGAGCAACACTTTTCTATAGGGTAGCTCAAGTAATTCCAAAATCTTTTCGGCGTGGCCAGTAAGCTCCTCTAATGCTTGCATAGAATCTTCTGGTTTGGTGATTTGTACCAACTCAACCTTATCAAACTGATGTTGACGGATCATGCCGCGAACATCTCGCCCATAGCTACCCGCTTCAGAACGAAAGCATGGTGTATGCGCTACAAATTTCATTGGTAAATTGTCGGCATTTACAATCTCGTCACGTACTAAATTTGTAACCGGTACCTCCGCAGTTGGAATAAGGTAAAAGTTCTCGGTACGAACCCCCCCATCGTCATCCTCTCCACCCATTTGACGGGGAACCTTAAATAGATCCTCCTCAAATTTTGGTAACTGCCCAGTGCCGCGCATTGACGCAGCATTAACCATATACGGCGCATAGATCTCTTGGTACTCGTGCTGTGTTGTATGGATATCAAGCATAAATTGCGCTAGCGCACGGTGCAATCTGGCGATCGGCCCCTTTAGGACTACAAAGCGTGAGCCGCTAATTTTGGCAGCAACTTCAAAATCCAGTCCAAGTGGCCCACCTAAATCTACGTGGTCTTGAATCTCAAAATCAAATATAGGAGCATTGCCCCAACGCTTGACTTCTTTATTCTCTTTCTCATCCTTGCCGACAGGAACTGCTTCATCTGGCAGATTGGGAATGCCCATTAAAAAATCAGAAATCTCCACCTGCAAAATGGTCAAGCGCGCTACTCCGGACTCCATATCTACATTAATCTGACTCGCTTCAGCTATCTCAGTAGATGCATCTTCACCACGACCTTTTTTCATGCCAATGGCTTTAGCCAGTTGATTGCGTTTAGCCTGCAATTCTTCAGTGCGCGTTTGCAAAGTTTTGCGCTCAGTTTCTAAGGCATTGAATTTCTCAACATCTAACTGAAATTTGCGGGTAGCCAAGCGCGCTTGAACTGCAGCGATATCTTTACGGAGTAATTGCGGATCAATCATGTATTGCTCTATTAGTAAGTTGGTGCTAAAGCCTCTATTTTAAGCGTAAGACTTCAGCCCCAGCAGGGGGAATAAAGGTAAAGCGGTTAGCGGGCAGAATGACATTTAACTGCATCTTATCTAGAGTCACCAGAACTATGCTGCCCAGTCCATCAACAAGTTCCAGGGCTTTTGGCAGACCGTTGGCCATGCCCACAGAAATTTTGGTGTAAGGCAGATCATTGCCACCCTTAACACCGGGATCTTTTTTGGGAGTCAGGCCCACCCACTTCATGCCCAGATGTTCCTCGCCCTCCACTAAATCAAAATGTTGATCAAGTGAGACCTCACCAAAAAGAATGGCTGCGGGTGTTGAGGCCAGAGCTTGACCAGCGGATCTAAAAGTCGCTTGATTGAGATCCTTATCCCAGAGAATTAATTGTTTACCATCAGCAATTAGTTTTTGTTCATACGGTTTTTGAGTGTCCCAGATAAAACGGCCAGGACGCTGAAATACGAACTGACCTTGGGTTTGACGAATTACTTTCAAGCCCTTATCTTGCGGCTCATTTGGTTTTGGAGAGCGCAACTGCTGTTGTACAAACTCCCCTTCGGCAGTTTTAGAGTTACGCACAAATTGACGTAGTTGCTCTGAACCACTTTCAACATCAATTGCAAATACATTGCTAGAGATTAAACCCATGATAATTGCAATCGATAGCGTAGAAATCAATCTTTTCAAAATTACCACCCTATTCAGACGAGCGATGAAGAATTTCACGATTTCCGCCATTACCCATTTTGGATACTAGGCCCGCTTTTTCCATATCTTCTAATAAGCGAGCTGCGCGGTTATAGCCAATACGTAAGTGGCGCTGTACCAAAGAGATTGATGGTCTTTTGTTATCTAGCACGATAGCTACCGCTTGATCATACAAAGGATCGGATTCACCTCCGCCGTCACCAGTAAGGGCATCCATAGTAGATTCATCGGCGCCCTCGAGAACACCATCAATATAATTTGCTTCACTCTTCTCTTTAAGCCACTCCACAACACGATGCACTTCATCATCAGATACAAATGCGCCGTGCACCCGAACAGGTAAGCCGGTACCTGGAGCCATATAGAGCATGTCACCCATACCGAGAAGGGCTTCCGCGCCCTGCTGATCTAAGATGGTCCGACTATCAATCTTGCTGCTCACTTGAAAAGAAATACGGGTTGGTACATTGGCCTTAATCAACCCAGTAATGACATCCACGCTAGGGCGTTGAGTAGCCAGTACCAAGTGAATACCTGCGGCACGCGCCTTTTGAGCAATGCGGGCAATTAACTCTTCAATCTTTTTACCTTGAACCATCATTAAGTCTGCAAGCTCATCAATCACAATCACAATCACAGGAGCCTTATAAATTGGCTCTGGATCATCTGGAGTTAAGCTAAATGGATTGGTGAGTTTCTCGCCCTTTTCTTCTGCTTCCAAAATTTTCTTATTGAAGCCGGCCAAATTGCGCACACCAAACTTGCTCATTAATTTGTAGCGGCGCTCCATCTCATTGACCGCCCAATTAAGCGCGTTATACGCCTGCTTCATATCGGTTACTACCGGGCAAAGTAAATGGGGAATCTTGTCATACATCGCCATTTCCAACATCTTGGGATCGATCATGATGAGACGTACCTCATCAGGCTTAGCCTTGAAGAGAATCGACAAAATCATGGCATTAATACCAACTGATTTACCAGCGCCAGTAGTGCCCGCTACCAAGCAGTGAGGCATCTTCGCCAAGTCAGCAACCATTGGGTTGCCAGAAATGTCTTTACCTAAAGCCAGAGTCAATAGCGAATGGTTATCGTTGTAAATTTGTGAAGTCAAAATCTCAGACAGGTAAACAGACTGGCGTGTTGGGTTTGGCAACTCCAAAGCCATACAAGTTTTACCGGGAATAGTCTCCACTACACGCATGCTCACTACACCAAGTGAGCGCGCTAAGTCGCGTGAAAGATTAACAATCTGATTTCCCTTGACACCTACCGCTGGATCAATCTCATAACGGGTTACCACTGGACCTGGATAGGCAGCGATGACTTTAACTTCAACGTTAAATTCTGCAAGCTTGCGCTCAATTAAGCGAGAAGTGAACTCCAGAACATCTGCTGAGATGGTCTCTTTGATTTCAGGCACAGGATCAAGCAAAGCCAAAGGAGGCAATTCTGAATCAGGGATATCCACAAATAACGGTTGTTGTTTTTCACGCTCTACACGTGCGCTCTTCGGAATTTCTACCGGAGTTCGAACAATATGTACCGGAGTGGCAATTTCTACGCGCCCACGAAACTCCTCCACAAACTCCTCTCGCTCCTCTGCCGCCACTTCTCCCAATTTACGATCCGCCATACCATCACGACGTTGGCGCAAGCGGTAATAGGCTAACTCCAAGGTGCGACCGACCTTTTCAGCAACATCTAACCAAGAAAAGTGCAGAAATAACGACAAACCAGCACAAAGACCAAACAGCAAAACGATGGTGGAGCCTGTAAAGCCCAGTGACATTTGAAGGGGGTCACCGATTAACTCACCCAAAATACCCCCTGGAGGCCTAGGAAGCTCCCAGCTCAGTGAATGCAGGCGGATGGACTCAAGACCCATGCTACTAATTAAAGTCAGCCCAAAGCCCAGCCAACGAATGACTAATGAGTCTGGTTTTGCCTCTGGATCTACTGGCAAAGGGATGCTCCAGAGCTCACGCCACCCATTTAGAACGCGACGTCCAAATAAAACAACCCACCAAAAGGCAGAAATGCCGAAAATATAGAGCATTAAGTCGGCTGCATAGGCCCCAAATCGACCGCCCAGATTCTTAGGGGCCTCAAAACTGGCATGAGACCAGGCTGGATCCGCCTTGGAATAAGTAATCAAAATAGCAAATAAACCCAGGCAAAGCCCGCAGGAGATGAACCAGCGCGCCTCAAGCAATAGACGGGGCATCCTCCCATGGCCATTATTTTCAGGCAACTGAGGAGCCAAGGGGATTTTCGACTTCGGGTTTACGGTTCTAGCCATGTTCTGGTGATTGTAAACAAGCAAATCTATAATTTGGTAATGACGACAAATATCCCAAAACACTCCAAAGTTCTAATTCTCGGATCTGGCCCTGCTGGGTATACCGCAGCTGTATATGCAGCGCGAGCCAATCTAAAGCCCACCCTCATCACTGGAATCGCTCAGGGAGGTCAGTTAATGACCACTACTGATGTGGAAAACTGGCCAGCCGACCCAGATGGCGTCCAAGGTCCAGAGTTGATGGGTCGCTTTTTACAGCATGCGGAACGCTTTAATACTGAAATTATTTTTGATCATATTCATACCGCTGCCTTGACAGAAAAACCCATTCGCTTAGTGGGTGACTCTGGCACTTACACCTGTGATGCATTAATTATTTCTACTGGAGCTTCTGCGCAGTATCTTGGTCTACCAAGTGAAGAAGCATTTATGGGGCGTGGCGTTTCAGGTTGCGCTACTTGTGATGGTTTTTTCTATCGCGATCAAGATGTGTGCGTAGTCGGCGGTGGCAATACCGCTGTTGAAGAAGCGCTCTACCTTACTGGCATTGCAAATAAAGTGACGGTCATTCATCGTCGCGATACATTTCGCGCGGAACCTATTTTGAATGATCGCCTGATGGCAAAAGTTGGGGAAGGCAAAGTAGAGCTTAAATTAAATTCCACCCTTGATGAAGTTCTTGGTGATGAAAGGGGTGTCACTGGCGTGCGCATTACAAAACAAGATGGCAGCACAGAAGATATTGCCGTTACCGGGGCCTTTATAGCGATTGGCCACAAACCCAATACCGAGTTATTTATTGGGCAACTTGAGATGAATAACGGCTATATTAAGACGCATTCTGGCTTAGAGGGCAATGCTACTGCCACCAATATTCCGGGCGTCTTTGCCGCTGGCGATGTGCAAGACCATATTTATCGTCAAGCCATCACGAGTGCTGGAACAGGCTGCATGGCGGCATTAGACGCGCAGCGTTACTTGGAGTCGCTTTCTTAAAAAACTGTAAGTTAACTTTACCTTGAGAATTCAAGATAAAAAAACGCCTAGCATTGCTAGGCGTTTTACTTTACTACTACTCCCAAGGGAGCTTTGCTCTTATGGCACTTATTTTCTTATCTAGCTAAAGGTAATAAAGGCACAATGAGCAATGCCACGATATTAATAATTTTAATAAGTGGGTTTACGGCAGGGCCAGCAGTATCCTTGTAAGGGTCACCTACAGTGTCGCCCGTAACAGCCGCCTTATGGGCTTCGGAACCTTTGCCCCCAAAGTGGCCTTCTTCGATATATTTTTTGGCATTATCCCAAGCGCCACCACCAGTGCACATAGAGATCGCCACAAACAAGCCCGTTACGATCGTACCCATGAGTAAGCCACCCAGTGCAGCGGGTCCCAATAAAAGGCCGACTGCAATTGGTGCTACCACTGGTAAAAGTGAGGGAACAATCATTTCTTTAATGGCTGCTGAAGTAAGCATATCTACTGCCTTGCCGTATTCTGGTTTTGCAGTACCTTCCATAATTCCAGGAATCTCTCTGAACTGTCGGCGCACCTCCTCAACCACAGCACCCGCACAACGCCCTACCGCCTCCATGGCCATCGCACCAAATAAATAAGGAATCATGCCGCCAATAAAGAGACCGATGATGACCATATGGTTAGAAAGATCAAAGGAGACTTGTTGGCCAATGGATTCTAAAGCGTGGGTGTAATCAGCAAAAAGCACCAAAGCAGCCAAACCTGCTGAACCAATCGCATACCCCTTGGTGACCGCCTTGGTCGTGTTACCAACCGCATCCAATGGGTCGGTAATATCACGTACGGATTGGGGTAAACCAGCCATCTCTGCAATGCCGCCAGCATTATCAGTAATGGGGCCATAGGCATCGAGGGCAACTACAATACCCGCCATCGACAACATGGCCGTTGCTGCAATAGCAATTCCATAAATACCAGCCAGCCAATACGCCGCATAGATTGCTGCGCAAACAAACAGCACGGGGTAAGCAGTCGACTTCATGGATATACCTAAACCGGCGATGATATTGGTGCCATGGCCTTTGGTTGAAGCTTCTGCAATATGTTGTACTGGTTTAAATTGCGTGCCAGTGTAGTACTCAGTAATCCATACCAAGCCTGCAGTTAGCACTAAGCCAACCACCGTAGACCCGAACAAGCGCCACTGACTACCAGGGATACCCAAGGCATCATCAGGCATGATGAAATTGGTCACAAAATAAAAGGCGATGAGTGAAATGCCGCCAGCCACAATCAAGCCCTTATACAAAGCTGGCATCACATTTTTCATGCCAGGCGTCGCCTTAACAAAAGAACAGCCAATGATCGAGGCAATAATAGAGACGCCGCCCAGAACCAGCGGATAGACAATTGCGGCAACCGGCGCACTTGCAACCATCAGCGCTCCCAGAACCATTGTTGCAATTAACGTCACTGCATATGTTTCAAATAAATCGGCGGCCATGCCAGCGCAATCACCAACGTTATCGCCAACGTTATCCGCAATCACCGCTGGGTTACGGGGGTCATCTTCTGGAATGCCCGCTTCGACTTTTCCAACTAGATCTGCACCCACATCGGCACCTTTAGTAAAGATGCCGCCACCTAGCCGCGCAAAGATAGAAATTAAAGACGATCCAAATGCCAAACCAATCAATGGATGTAAAACCGACGAAAGGTCTTGACCTGCCCCCATGGAGACTAAGAACATAAAGAAGAGACTGACGCCCAGTAAGCCAAGGCCCACCACTAACATGCCAGTAATGGCCCCACCCTTAAAAGCTACATTCAGAGCCTCGTTCATTCCTTTGGTAGCAGCCTCAGCGGTGCGCACATTTGCTCGTACCGAAACATTCATCCCAATAAAACCACAAGCGCCGGAAAGTACTGCGCCAATGACAAAGCCCATGGCAGTTGCAAAATCCAAAAAGAGGGCAATTAAAACCGTGAGAACGACCCCAACAATGGCAATAGTTTTGTATTGGCGCGACAAGTAGGCGGCAGCGCCCAACTGAATCGCCTCGGCAATTTCTTGCATTCTGGCATTGCCAGTACTTTGCCTCAGAATCCAGCGGCGCATCACAAAACCATAAATCACCGCTAAAACTCCACACGCCAAGGCAAAATACAAGCCTAAAGTGATATTACTCATGCTTGAACCCCTTAAAATTTGATCTAAATTGTTTTGTATCTAGCGCCCATGTCAGCCAGCTTTCCGAAAGCGATAAACTAGAGCTAATAAGCTGTATCAGTATGTAGCAGAATCACTACCCCAGCTCTTTTTTAAGATCAGGGTATTTACTAATCACTATCCGGAGTATGTATGAGTCTTGACAAGGTCAAACCAGGTAAAAAAATCCCCGAATGCTTTAACGTCATTATTGAGATCCCAATGAATGCCGATCCAATAAAATATGAGGTGGATAAAGAAAGTGGTGCGATTTTTGTTGACCGCTTTATGGGTACTGCAATGCACTATCCCTGCAACTACGGTTATATTCCCAAAACCATTGCGGGTGACGGGGATCCAGTTGATGTTCTTGTCATCACTCCTTTTCCCTTAATTCCTGGTGTAGTTGTAAGCTGCCGTGCAATTGGCGTGCTTCTAATGGAAGATGAAGGCGGTCAAGATGCCAAGTTATTGGCCGTACCTGAAGACCGCATTCTGCCAATCTATACCCACTGGCAAAAACCAGAGGATATGAATCCTTTGCGCTTGAACCAAATTCAGCATTTCTTCGAGCACTACAAAGATCTCGAACCAGGAAAATGGGTAAAAATTAAAGGTTGGGCCGGTGTAGCTGATGCTCATAAAGAAATACTTGAGGGTATCGAAGGTTATGCACAGTCAGAGAAATAATTATTCCCTAACAAATTTTTATTAGTTTGATTTTTGGAAGTGAGCTCACAAAAAATCGCCTTAGCGCAAATCAACCCTCTTTTGGGTGATTTGCCGGGCAACGCTCAGCTCATTTTCGAAGCTGCTTCTGAGGCTTGTAATAAAGGCGCCACTCTTGTATTAACGCCCGAGCTCTCGCTTACAGGCTACCCTCCAGAGGACCTATTACTCCGCCCCGCCTTTATTGAAGCGGCCGACCGTGAGCTCAACCGCTTAATGCATGAGCTCAAAAAATTCCCAAAACTAACCGTTATTGTTGGTCACCCTAAAAAAACCTCTGTTGGATTACAAAATTACGCTTCTGTTTTACGTGATGGGAAAGTAATTGCAAGTTACGCAAAACAAGAACTCCCCAACCACGAAGTATTTGACGAGGTACGCTATTTCACGCCAGGCAATCAAGCTTGTGTTTTTGAAAACGAAGGCATTCAATTTGGCTTAATACTTTGTGAGGATGCCTGGCATGCAGGCCCCTCCAAACAAGCACATGCTGCAGGTGCGCAAATTTTGCTCGTTCTTAATGCCTCGCCCTATCATCTGAAAAAAGAAGTGCTGCGCATTGAGGTGCTACGCCAACATATCGCCCAAACCAAAATGCCTTTGGTCTATATCAACGCAGTAGGCGGGCAAGATGAATTAGTTTTTGATGGTGGATCATTTGCAATGAATGCTCAGGGTGAAGTGGTGATGTCAATGCCCCAGTTTGAGACTGGACTTGGCATAGTCCACGTCAACCCCCGCGCACAAATAGACTTCGGCGTGATTACTCCAACGCCTAGTGTTGAAGCTCAGGCTTATCAGGCCTTAGTCTTGGGTGTACGTGACTACATAAACAAGAATCATTTTCCTGGTGTCATCATTGGCTTATCGGGTGGAGTCGACTCTGCTTTGGTGCTGGCTATTGCAGTAGATGCCCTTGGGGCAGATAAGGTGCGGGCAGTCATGATGGCTTCGCGCTACACCGCAGATATTTCTTGGATTGATGCTCGAGAAATGGCAAAAAATGTTCAAGTTCAGTACGATGAAATTCCAATTAGCGGCCCTGTGGATGCCCTCGAACAATCCTTAGCAGAGGAATTTAGGGGTATGAAGGCGGATGCTACAGAAGAAAATATTCAAGCACGAGTGCGTGGCACACTCCTAATGGCACTCTCCAATAAAACAGGTCGACTCGTACTAACCACTGGCAATAAAAGTGAGATGGCCGTGGGCTATTGCACGCTTTATGGAGATATGGCTGGTGGTTTTGCAGTGATTAAAGATATCGCCAAAACTTTGGTATACCGACTCTGCGCCTACCGCAATAGTATTGCCCCGATTATTCCAGAGCGTATTCTGACTCGCGCCCCTTCTGCTGAATTACGGCCAGACCAAACGGATCAAGACAGTCTGCCCTCATACGAAGTTTTGGATGGCATCGTAGAGCGCTACATGGAGCAAAATCAATCTATCGAACAAATCGTGGCCGCTGGATTCGACGCTCAGAGCGTTGAAAAGGTGACTCGCTTAATTAAGCTCAATGAGTACAAGCGACGCCAATCTCCACCGGGAGTGCGTGTCACTACCCGCGCCTTTGGTCGCGACTGGAGATACCCTATTACTTCCCAATTTAGAGCCTAAAATTCTTCTAATCGCCACATCTCAGGTATCGAGTAGGAGTTCTAGGTATGATTGGTGTATTAAGGGGAATATATGAAACTCATCACATCCATTATTAAACCATTCAAACTTGACGAAGTTCGTGAAGCCTTAGCGGAAGTAGGAGTCACAGGCCTCACTGTTACAGAGGTAAAAGGTTTCGGACGCCAGAAAGGCCATACAGAACTGTATCGTGGTGCCGAGTATGTTGTTGACTTTCTACCCAAGGTAAAAGTTGAAGTCGTAGTGGCCAGCGATCGTGTTGAAGCCACCATTGAGGCAATTACTAAAGCCGCTCGCACTGGCAAGATTGGTGACGGGAAGATTTTTGTCAGCCCTATTGAACAAGCAATCCGGATTCGTACTGGTGAAACTAACGAATCAGCAGTTTAAGTAAAGAGTCTTGGGGCTCTAACTCCTGATGGAGTTAGCGGAATTCTGAATCAGACTGGTTTGTGGGTGCCGCCACACTAGCTGGCTCTAAAATTAATGTTTTGGTATTCGGATTTGCAAGACGCACCTTTGCGCCTTGAAAGTAAACATCCACTTGGTTTAATCCACCAGTGAGCAATTTAAAAGGTGGCTTGCCATAAAAAGAGCCTCCTACCCCAGGGTCAACCATCTTACTTTGGCTCTTACCCGTAACATCCACTACGCAAATGACCTGCCTAGTTTTGACTTGAACATACACTATATCGGCGGCTTTACGTGGTGCCTCAGGTTTGTAACTGGCAATCGCCACATCTTCAGCAGGACAAGTGGGCATCAAATCTGGTGCGCCGTTTACGGGAGTAGAGGCGGATATCTCAACTGGGGCAGTGCTCGTAGCTGCAGCTGTCTCTACCGGTGCGGCTGGTAGGGTTGACTCAAGAACTTCTTCACTTGCTACTAACACTTCCTCTACTGGCTCAGGAAAAAATAGTGGGCGTAAATTGATAATAGAAAATACAACTGCAGCTATCAGACTCAGCCAAAGCACCCAGCGCTTCTGAGGGTTTGGTTTATTTTCCCCAGTCGCTTGAGTTAAAGTCTGCAATACGGTTTCTGTTTTTATTGGCTTAACTGCAACTGCAGATTTGTTTTTAAATTTAGGTTCAACGGGCATTTTTAAATTGTTGATCGCTACCTGCTCTTTTAAGATCTCACCATAATCAAATGCCTCCTCATCTTTTATACCCAATATTCCAGCCACTTTCTTAGCGGCAGTGATTTTTACTTGAGACCCATAAAAAGAACTCTGCTCACCATTTTCAAGCTGCTCTACTTGTCGAGCTGACAAGCACGCTTGTGCCGCAAGAGCCTTAGTGCTTAAACCGAGCGCCTCCCTGCCTTTTCTAAAGGCCTCATGACGAATGACCGGAAGTTTTGCGTGATTTTTCATGGCCTGCTTGAATGTTAAATTTAAAAAAGCATTTCTCCATTAGCCTAACAGCCAACTATGACTGTATATGTCAGTCACATATGCTGCATCGCAACAATGAATGAGTCCGGCCCACACTTTCAAAAATTACTGAAACCACTGCACCAACCCCTATCTCACGGCACAATAGAGCTTTTAGACATTTCTTTTTCTGGAGTAATCAACGCATGAAACCCCTTAATGAACGCTCACGCCACGTAACCGAAGGGGTTATGCGCGCACCTAACCGTTCGATGTACTACGCAATGGGTTACCAAGAGAAGGATTTTGCTAAACCGATGGTTGGGGTTGCTAATGGTCACTCGACCATTACACCTTGCAATAGCGGTCTGCAAAAACTGGCCGATGCTGCAGTTGAGGCCCTAGAAGAGGCTGGTGCAAAAGCCCAGTTATTTGGAACCCCTACTGTATCTGATGGAATCGGCATGGGTACAGAAGGCATGAAATACTCCCTGATCTCGCGCGAAGTCATCGCAGACAGTATTGAAACCTGCGTGAATGGGCTTTGGCAAGATGGTGTGGTGGTGATTGGTGGTTGCGATAAAAATATGCCTGGCGGAATGATGGCCATGGCGCGCACCAATGTTCCCAGTATTTATGTTTATGGCGGCACCATTAAGCCTGGCCACTTTAAAGGCAAGGAATTGAATATCGTCTCCGCATTTGAGGCGGTTGGTGAATTTACCTCCGGCAGAATGAGTGAAGAGGATCTCAAGGGCGTAGAACAACACGCCTGTCCAGGTAGCGGTTCTTGTGGTGGCATGTACACCGCAAATACCATGAGTTCTTCTTTTGAAGCGCTTGGCATGAGTCTGCCTTATTCCTCTACCATGTCAAATGTGGACGAAGAAAAGGTCGCTAGTGCAGCACAATCTGCCCGTGTATTGGTCCAAGCGATTAAAAATAATCTTCGTCCGCGCGATATCATTACCAAGAAATCCATTGAAAATGCCGTGAGCATCATCATGGCAGTTGGCGGCTCTACCAACGCAGTCTTGCATTATTTAGCCATCACAAGCGCTGCTGAAATTGACTGGACAATTGATGATTTCGAGCGTATTCGTCAGCGAGTTCCCGTCATTGTGGATATGAAACCCTCCGGTACTTACCTTGCAACTGACTTGCATGAAGCCGGTGGCATTCCCCAAGTAATGAAACTCTTATTGGATGGCGGTCTCTTACACGGCGATTGCATTACGATCACCGGACAAACTATTGCGGAAGTGCTGAAAGATGTTCCATCGGTACCACGCACAGATCAAAAAGTGATTCGCACACTGGATAACCCAATGTACAAACAAGGTCACTTAGCGATTCTCAAAGGTAATATTTCACCTGAGGGCTGTGTTGCCAAAATTACTGGCCTCAAAAACCCGTCGATTACAGGTCCAGCGCGCGTTTTTGATTCTGAGGATGATGCAATGGCAGCTATCATGGCTCAAGATATTAAAGATGGTGATGTTGTCGTGATTCGCTATGAAGGTCCTAAAGGTGGCCCTGGAATGCGCGAGATGCTTGCCCCCACCTCTGCTTTGGTTGGCCAAGGTCTTGGTGAGTCTGTGGGCCTCATTACTGATGGACGATTCTCTGGCGGTACCTGGGGCATGGTTGTTGGTCACGTTGCCCCTGAGGCTTTTGTAGGGGGTGTAATAGCCCTTATTAATGAAGGTGACTCTGTCACTATTGATGCGCACAAGCTCCTGATTCAGCTTAATGTCAGCGATGAAGAAATTGCTAAACGTCGAGCCACTTGGAAGCAGCCCAAGCCACGCTACACGCGAGGATTACTGGCTAAGTATGCTTACCTAGCCAGCAGCGCTAGCAAAGGCGCTGTAACAGATTTAAACCTAGGTTAAGTGAAGGCAGCTTAATAAAACTAAGTCTTAAAACAAAAGCCCCTCAGTTCAAATTTGAACTGAGGGGCTTTTTACATCCTATACAGAACTCCGCCTGAAAAGATACATGTGATGTCTATCTTTTTACTTTGAAACGCCCATTGCATTCACTGGCATCTTTACCTCTACTTCGCCTGCTTTAGCAAACTTAAGTTTGACTGGAATACTTTCACCGGCGGCTAAGGGGGCTTTGATATTAATGAACATTAAATGCAAACCACCTGGCCTTAGCTCAACAAAGCTACCTGCCGGTACAGAAATATCTTTGACTTGGCGCATTTTCATGATGTTACCTTCCATGGCCATTTCATGCAACTGCACTTCTCCTGCCACTGGTGAGCTCACTGAGACCAATTGATCGGCAGTACCAGTATTTTCAATTTTCATAAAACCACCGGCGACCTGCTGACCTGGAACGGTTGCGCGAGTATAGGCATTCTCAATTTGTAGGGATCCGACTTTGGCATTTTGGGCTTGGGTTAAGCTACTGAAACCTAAGCACACTACAGAAACTAATAAAACCCTTAATAAAGTGTTGCTTTTCATTGGTGCATCCTCCTAATAAAACATTAAACCCGAAGACCTTCCTCGGGCGCTTTTCAATACCCAAATCCAATTCAATGCTGACGTGAAGATAGTGGTAAATTTCACCCACTGACTTCTTTTAAAGACTATGGTAATTCTTCGCATTCTCCTCTTCATTATTGCCCTTCATTCTTCAATGGCTATTGCAGCACTAGAGGTTGGGCAGGCCGCCCCCAATATTGAGGGCCATCTTGTCAACGGAAAGCCATTTAATTTAAGCGCCAATAAGGGTAAGGTTGTTTTAGTCAATTTCTGGGCTAGCTGGTGCGAGCCTTGTAGGGAAGAAATGCCTATCATCGAGGCGTACCTAAAGAAAAATAAGGCAAAAGGGTTTGAGGTCTTAGCCATCAGCATGGACAGGCCTTCAGATCTTGAGCAGGCAAATAAGATCATGGAAAACTATTCCTTTCTATCTGCAGATAAAAAACATATCGACTTTTCTGGATACGGCAGGATTTGGCGCATACCAAGTACCTTCATTATTGATAAGCAGGGCGTCTTAAAAAAGAATGGACTCACCGGGGACCCTCAGGTTGATCTCAAGATTCTAGAGGAAGCCATTACCCCACTACTCTAATTATTCTTTAAAACGATACCCTTACGCCCATTGAGGCAATGTATGAAGGTACAAGTTGAATACCGTTGACGTTTTGATAAACCGGTAATTGCACATTGGCATAAACCTGAGTTTTTTCAGTTAAGCGATAGAGTACTCCAGGAGTTAAGTAGGCTAAAGTGCCGCCAGTTGCCCATGTGTCTGCGGCAGTACCGCTATCGGCACGTTTATTTAAAACATTTAACTGCAAGGTTGGCACCCACTTTTCAAAACCCTGGTAATTCATACCCAAATTCAAGTTCGCTGCATTGCCTGGGCGATATGAACCGCCCAGATTTCCATTAACACCTACCAAGGAATTGGGAACTGACTGAACCATCACGGCAGCTTGATATTGCACCTGAGCAAAATATCCCCAATCATCAAGATCATTAATTAAGCCAAATTTATAAATGCCTAGAATGGCATCGGTAGATCCTGTACCAGCCTGCAAACCTGGGTCAATTGCGGTTTGTTCAGATCCGCTGGCTAAGGTGCCAGTTTGACTTCTACTCCCCGTAGGAAGTTTGATGCCATACTGAAAACCCCAATCCTTTTGCTCAGCAAGCCCAAAATACCGACCGATAATTTTCATGTCGCCAATCCCAGAAGTTTGAGATCTGTATGCACCATTTCCTGGCGTGGGCGGCGGAGTATCTCCATCCGCATAGGTTCCCAATGTATTGTGGTTACGCATAATGTATGGAAGGGCTGCTGTGACGCCCCAACTTTCACCATTGTTATAGTCCAACGATGCCGTTACATAATTATTTTGCGTATACCCCTCAACCTCGGCATTTTGCCCAGTATTAGGATTGGCTGTAGTGGCAGCCTGTCCTTGAGAAATACCCTGTTTGCCGTAACGTAATTTATTCTGATTCAAGGTGTCATACCGAACGTCCAGGGTCCAACCTTCATTCATGCCCATGCCTTGTGTACCAATATCAGTATTTAAACTACATCCACAACTAGCGCAAGCCATTGCACCTACAGCAGGGAATACCAAAACCATTGCTACTGCTATTTTTTTTAATTTCATTTTCTTTTTTCACACAACTCAACGACAATAATTTGTCAATTACATAGCTAGGCTATGCCCCAATAAATAACTTAGGCTTGTGTTGGAGGTGCCGCAGAGGGCGGAGATAACCAGATAGCAAGGGGTCTTGGCGACTGGTAGAAAAGCTGAGGCAACAGCGCTAAAGATTGCGGTGCCTGGAACTTCAAATGGGTATTAAAGGTGGGTGTAATACTCGTATGCGCAACACAGTAAGGACAGGGTTGAGTTTGATCCGCTTGGTCCGATTGAGAGTCAGCTTGAATCCTCAACTCCATCTTGCTACCATCAACTGTACAGATTTCCATGGCAAAGCCTTGACCATGTTTGACTATAGATGCCGCTTGAGAAAGGGTTGGTGCAAGCGCACTCATGAGAATCGATGTTACGGCGATCCAATGAATGAGTTTGCGAGTTCGGGCATGCATAGTGAGGCTAGTTTATCCCATATTTAGGGAGGCAAATTGAACAAAGGGGCCGTAGCCCCTTTGTCTTGATTTCTACTGGCCTTAAAAACTTAGGCAGCGTTCTTATTTGCCTCTTCAATAAAGCGCTTACGAGCTGGTGCCAATATGAATTTGGCCGCAATTGCAGCGCCGATGGTCACTACTGCCGCAACGATAAACACCACATTCCAATTACCACCTGCGGACAATACAGATGCTAAAGGCACGATTAAAGACGCAGTCCCTTTAGCTGTATATAAAGTCCCTGCATTTCCAGCTGCGTTCTTGACGCCGAATGTATCGGCACAGATTGCTGGAAAGATGGAGAAAATCTCACCCCAGAACAAAAAGATCAGAGCAGCAAATGTCATAAAGGCATATGGGTCATGACCAAACTGCATGAGACCTAACATCGCCAAACCTTCGCCTAAAAAGACAAAGAACATCGTATTTTCGCGACCAATTCTATCGGAAATAAGGCCGCACAAGGGGCGGGTAAATCCATTACATAGATTATCGATAGATAAGGTTAGCGTTAACAAAGGCAATGTTGCGCCAAAGAACATCATTGGCAATTTAGCTAAGCCATAATCTTTAGCAATCGGGCCAATTTGCGCTGTAACCATAAGACCGCCAGCGGCCACCACCACAAAAATTCCATAGATTAGCCAAAACAAGGGCTTCTTGATCATCTGGCCAGAAGTGTAATCAACCTTTGTCGTCACAATACGTGGCATAGCCTGAATACCAGTTGGTGGGGTTGGTTTCACCATTAGCAAAGCTAGCAAAAAGATAAATGCGCCCTGTGCAAGACCAAAAAAGAGGAAAGCATGCTCATATCCGTCACTCAAAATCATATTGCCGATAGGAATAACTGTAATTGCAGCGCCGGCGCCAAAGCCAGCTGCAGTCAAACCTGCCGCTAAACCGCGCTTATCTGGAAACCACTTCAAGGCATTACCAACGCATGTTCCGTACACACACCCAGCTCCAATACCAGCAACCACGGCTGCAACATAAAGCATTTCAATAGAGGTGGCATAGCTATCAAGTACCCAGCCAGTTGCGGCGAATACAGAACCAATCAAGATAACGATACGGGGACCAAACTTATCTACCATCCAGCCTTCAACTGGAACCAGCCAAGTTTCAACAACAATAAAAATTGAAAAGGAAAGTTGAATTGCAGATAAAGCCCAACCAGTTTTAATTTGGATGGGATTTACAAACAAAGTCCACGCATATTGAAGATTTGCAACCAAGCCCATGCAAATAATTCCGAAAATTAATTGCATCCAGCGGTTGTGCCAAGGTTTAGTCACGATCTACGTTCTCCTAAAAAACTTTTTTATAAATGCATCGAGCCATTAAATATGGCATCGGTAATTTTTGAACATTTCAATCATTATGATCTTGATACCCATCAAGTATTTACTAAATCGGCACTAGTGAATACCCTCGCCAACCACAAAATATATTAAGGCTTTTACTTGATGTTCATTTTATTCAGGATGTAGCCAAGAAGATGTGAGTAATTACCCTGTGTACGAAAATGTACGATCTTTAAGATAAGAATCTAGGGAATATTTTGATCAAAAAAAACCGCCCGAAGGCGGCCATTTCAAAAAACAAATACAGATTACATGCCGCGGTAAGCGCCATCAAAATCATAGTGACGAATGAGTTTTTCGACAGAAGGCTTACTTGTTGAAAAAATCTTACTGAACTTATTTAATAATTGAGTCATGTACATCTCCTTAAGGGTTAATACCTAGAGTATAACCCTAACACCGCTCTAGTTAGTTAATCCAATAATAAGGACTGTAATTGCCGTAAGTAGTTGTATTTTATAGGATTTATATCTTTTTTTAACAATAGTCTCTATTTTTTCCACCCCAAATCAGTGGGATGCTCTAGCCCTCTTCAGCGTATACCAGCAAATAAATATAAAAATAAGTTAATTGAGAACCGTTCTCAATATGATTTACAATGAGAACCGTTCTCAATTACTGGCCAACATATTTATATGAAGAAAAAACTTTTAAACACAACGATAGCGCTCGGACTTGGAGTTACTTGCACTCTTGCAATACTTCAACCGTCTTATGCGGCTACGCCTGAAGTCCAAATTCAAATTCACCAAGGTCATTTTATTCCCTCTGAATTTGAGATCCCGGCCAATACCAAAGTGAAGCTTGTCATCATCAATCAAGACGACACGCCAGAGGAATTTGAGAGCTACGATCTCAATCGAGAAGTTTTAATAAAAGCCAATAGCCAAGCATCTTTTTATATTGGCCCACTCTTCCCTGGACGTTTTCACTTTGAAGGTGAATTTAGCCCTATGACAGCTCAAGGGGTGGTGATCGTTAAATGAATTCGAAAATTCAAACGTATAAGGCACTATTGCTGTGTAGTGTTTTTATCTTTAGCCCACATCTTTACGCCGCAGAGTATTTAAGTGGACCGTCTGATTATGTATATAGCCCCATAGTTGAAGAGGGAGAACGAGAAATAGATACTAAGTTTGGCACCCAGACCCCTCGAAACGGAGAGGATGCAAGGCAATCGGGCGCGTCTATTGGCTTTGGCTATGGGGTCACCTCTTGGTGGTTTACAGAGATTTATGGGAAGGCGCAGTGGGAAGGCAATAACTCTTCTTTCGATGCAATTGAGTGGGAAAATAAATTTCAGTTAACGGAAACAGGAAAATACCCCGTCGATATTGGCTTCCTACTTGAATTAGAGCGCCCCCAAAATCGAAATGAAGGCTACGAGGCTAAGTATGGATTTTTATTTCAAAGTGAGTGGCGTAAGTGGCAAGCAAATTTGAATGTACTCATGCAAGGTCATTACACGGGGACAGAGAATCAGGGTACGTATTTTGGCTATCAGGGTCAGGTTAAGTACCGACTTCAACCAGAGTTTGAGCTGGGGGCGCAGCTTTATTCATGGCTAGGAAAGGTGAATAGCTTGAATACTGATCAACAACAGCAAAGTAGCGCTGGGCCTGCAATCTTTGGTAAGACAAAGCTCGGAAATAAACAAGCATTAGTTTATAACGCAGCCTACCTTTGGGGTACAACAACAGCATCTCCAAAGAACACAATTCGAATGCAGGTGGAGTACGAATTCTAAATACGATTACAGAGGCTGCAACTTACCTGCATCCATGATCTGAGTTTTATATAAGATGAAGGATAAAACACTGATTCTTAATGATTGGCTGAATATTTGAATTACTTTATGACCACCTTACTAATGGTCATCACTCCCTGCCCATAGTTAATATTCAATCTGTTGAGGATTTCTGAGCCAAGCAATGTTGACCGCAGCCCCTCCATCACTGTTACACGTGCATTAGTAAGGCTGACATTAGGCAGGGTTACAAGATTTCCAGAGGTATTCCCCGCCACTGCCTGACCATTGGCCGTATCCACGGTTATAGACATACCAGCCCTGATACCCAAATTTCTTGCCATTGAAGCATCTACCGTACAGTAATCCGCTCCTGTATCAACCATGAAGTTGACTGGAAAACCATTGATAGAGCCAGAGAGATAGTAATGACCATCTGGCGAGATATTTACTACATAGTCTCCATTTGCCATGAGTTTTCCTGGCTTGAGAATAACGGGTCTATCTGATGCCTCACTCAAATCCTTTTGTGGGTCTTGGCTATTACTGTACTTGGTTGCATCGTAGGCAATGTAGGAGGCTAATTTTGCCTGAGAGGTGGGCAACACTTTAAAGTCAGAGATTACTGGAGGCAATACAAAGCTTGAAGAGTCTGCCAAAACATTGCCGCTGATTACTACCGTAAAACAGATTAGAGCCAATAATGAGATAGCGCCCATCCGGAATATATTCGTTGTTTTCATTAGCGTTTACTCCTTTAAATTTATTAATTAAATTGCTTTTAAATAAAAGTAGTACCTAAAAAATTCTTCGCTTACTGCCTTCAAAAACTAACCACCAGCCTCTATGTCTTGACCTTACTGGTTCAGGGCTATTGATAGCAAGAAAAACAGACTATGAATATTATGTATATAGTTCATATATCAAATGTGTACCTAATTTAGGCCATAGAACATAATCCTTTCGAGGTTTTTCATAAAAAGTACAACAAATTTCTATGAAAAAATTACAACAGTTACAGTTATTAAAATCACTTTCTACAATAAGGGCAGGATGCATTGATCATCTAGGTATTAGTCATTCACTTATTCCATATGACATTCTCACGGAAGTAATCCGGTCTGAGTTAGAGGGTAAGCAATACTCCGTAAAACAGCTTTTCGCCAAACTTCCTTACAGTGACATGGGGATTCGATATCATATTCGACAATTAACTACTGAAGGTTGGATCGAGACTAATCCCAGCCAAGATGACCACAGAGTAAAAACCATTCGGTCTAAAGAGAAGTTGAGAATTCAATTTGCATTACTGAGCGAGTCGCTTAATTCGGTATTTAATACTCATGACTCGGCAGAATCTGCCCAGCTTAGTTTCCCAGTTTGAAGCGCATAAGCCTTGCAGAGGTTTCCCTCAAGCTTGGACGAGCCTTACAAAACCAAACTAACAATCGTAATGGCAAAAAATGGTAGACCCCCAAAAATGGCAACGCTCGTCAATGTTTACTTTTATAAGTATGTTAACGGTCACCATAGTGATAGCAACAACAATTGTTTCTGCTCTAGCACCTATACTACTCCCCACTAACCACCCTCTTATTTGGGAAAGTAGGCACCTTGCTACTGGGTTTATTTTTGTCGGCTGCTATCTTGCAATTGCCATCGGAAAAATACCCGGCCTAAGGATTGACCGTACTGGTATTGCCTTGCTTGGCGCTGGTCTCATGGTCGCATCGGGGGCGCTACCGCTTGAGGATGCCTATAAGGCAGTAGATCTAGATACTCTTACCCTACTCCTAGGCATGATGATTGTTATTGCCAGCTTACGAATCTCGGGGTTTTTCTCTCTTGTAAATGCATGGGGTAGGAAGCATGCTAGACAGCCTTTGGTGCTTCTGTCTGTGGTTGTCGCGATTTCAGGATTTCTATCAGCCTTTTTGGTGAATGATGCAATCTGCCTGGTTTTAACTCCGATGGTATTGGAGTTAACGCTTGCCCTTAAGCGCAAGCCAGTACCGTATCTTTTAGCAGTTGCGATGGCATCAAATGTTGGCTCAACAGCGACCATTACCGGTAACCCACAAAACATCATGATCGGAAGCTTTTCTCATATTCCTTACGGTAACTTTGCATTGACTCTAGGGCCGATTGCCATAATGGGCTTAATCTCAACAGTAATTCTAATTGCCCTTTTCTATCGGACCGAATTTTCAGACAATACGCGACTGGAAGCACCAGCAGTAGAAACTCACATCAATCGCACTTTAGCCTTGCGCACATTGATTGCAACGCTGACCATGATAGGTCTATTTTTTGCTGGCGTTGCGCCAGCTAAGGCTGCAATCATTATTGGTGGACTTTTACTACTATCCGGACGCGTGAAGAGTTATAGGGTTTTAAATGAGATAGATTGGACGTTGCTGTTGATGTTTTCCGGTCTTTTCATTATTGTCGCCGGCGCTCAGCATGTACTTGTTACACCGGGCGTGATTTCCACCGTGGGAAGATTGCATTTAGATCAAGTGCCCATGCTCACAGCGTTGACGGCGATCCTATCCAATTTAGTCAGCAATGTACCCGCTGTATTGATGCTTAAGCCGTTTGTTGAAATCCTGAACAATCAGGACAAGGCATGGTTGGTAATTGCAATGGCATCAACATTAGCGGGCAACTTCACTATCCTTGGGTCAATAGCCAATCTAATTGTCGTACAAAAATCAGCGGCTTCTGGCGTAGTAATCGGTTTTTGGGATTACTTCCGTATTGGCGCCCCCCTGACTATCATCACGCTCATAATCGGGATGCTGTGGCTATCGGTTTAAAGTTAAATCCAAAAAGGATTTTTACCCCTACTCACTAGCAGACGTATATGGTACTTTTGGGACTTTCATCAAATACAAATCTGGTGCCGCTTCCCGGAATTGAGACCCTATATATCTAAAGGGCTGCAGCCAAACAAACGGAATAAAAACGGAGTGGAGTTTCAAAAATAAACTCTAATTTTTCCCATATAAATGTAACTCTAGGGATAAATCTCAGAAAATTAGTACATATTGGATAACCAGGTAATGCTTAAGCAGCTCCCCAATACATCCATTCCAATGACTGATAATAATCTTATTTCGGTCGTTCAAATCACATCACCTTAAATCTGCTGACGATTCCCACCCAAAAAGCCCTTCAAAAACTCATTCTTTTGCGTTCTCAGAAATGAACCTAAAGCTCTCTTACTTGCATATTAAAACCTCAATTCAGTGAGGGTCAAATTGAGCGCCGGCTGTCATAACGTGATCCTTGACCCCTTCCTCCGTGACCTTCTACTGAGGAATTTGTAGGGCATGTTGATTGAGATGGTGGCGGTAGAGTTACATTGATTGACAGTCAAACAGAGCCGGATTCATCGACATCACCTTTAACAACGGGCGGCCCCGATGGTATGTTAGCTCTCCCTTTTCACGTTAATTGGCAACGTATGCGCTTCAGCCATTTTCTCATTGTCCCCTGTGATATGCCCCGGAACGGTTTAGCTTGACGGGCTAGACATTTGGCCATAAGTATTACCTTCAGGCATCGCAGAATTCCCGGTGTTACTCACCGCATTTTGGAAGGGCTGTGAGTTGCCATATACACAGCTTTGAAGTTGATTTTGCAGGTATCAAACCTGCTATCTTTTTCTTTAAAGGCAGTCCTAGAAAGATGTAAATCCACTTATAGAAGCGCAGCATGCTAAGGAGCTTCAAACATTCTCAGGTGGGAAATTACTCTCGGAATGTAACAGCACAGGTAACTGGTTTAGGCCTTCATTTAGAGCCCCTATCAAAGACTTTGCCATCTCGGTTGTAAATATTAATCGGGTATCACCTTCATTTTTTGGGGGCTGATTTGCTTTAAGAGAGTAAGTTTCAACATCGGCCAAAATCATGCCTGAATGTAACTCAGTACTACGTAGCTTCTCAAAAAATAACCAATTTGTTATATCGCCATCAGATGAGATTCCAGCTACTTCTTGAATCATCTTTTTTCTACCGACACCACCTCCCACGCTACGCCACAATGGCATCCCCTCAATGTTAGTTCGCATGCCAGGTTTAACTTGGATGGAATTAGGATTCTTTAATTGCTGATCAAAACGATCGGAAACCCATTCATAAAGCTCTATATCGAGACGATTCATCTCTCGTATTATTTTTTGTATATTCTCATCAAGTGGTTCGATAGCCTCTTCAGATGGGCCTTTATTGACATGATGCTCATTAAGATTTGGGATATGAAAAGTTCTAGCTACTAAATCTAGGGTTTCAGGGTAGCGCTCAAAAAGTCCCACAACACTGAAGTAATGTTCAATATTGGTTTTGGCCAAATCAAGGGCACTATCCGGACATGGGTTTGGGTCCAAACCAAATCCACTGAAACGCCGCACCATAGCATTATCTAACTCAGGACTTGGGCTTAAAAAGAAATTTTTAGGATTTGATTCTTCAAGTAGCCAAGGCGTGAAGTCAAGATAATAAGTAGAGGAAGTTCTATCGGGCAATCTCTTGTCGGAAAACTTGCTTACATTTAGCGATAACTTAATGCTTTCAAGGCCCGCTAGAGAGTAATGGTACAAGGAGTTAATTCGTGCGACAGGTTCACGCAGCCAAGAAATATAATAAGAAGGTCGCTCTAGCCATTCATGCAGTCCAAAAGCAAAGTGCCCACAATAAATTGCGTTATTTGAATTCCTCAAAGAATCAAATGCAGCCCCAGGGGATTTATCAGAAACCACATAAAAATCCGCGATGGCCGAACCCCAAATAGACGCAAGGGATGCGACCATTGACATCCCGCCAGTCTTCGGTATGTGCATAAACATCAATGGTGTATGGTGCGAAATACCAGAGGTGGGATCGTTCATTTAGGTTTATTTGCTGGCTATGTAAATAAAGAATAGCTTATTATGAATCATGAAAGTTGCCGAAATCTTACTTCTAGCTAGTAAATAAATTAAACGAACACTCTAAAGAAATCATCTGTAATGAAATCCAAAAATTTAATACTTGCATCAGCTCTGGTTTCGAGCTTATCTTTGGCTCAAAATGGAGCTTATAAAAATGATTTGCCCAGAGATGGTTTAGCCGAGTCACTTGGCACGAAAGATCAAAAAAATACCTTCAATGTACCTGCTGCAATAAAAACACCATCACCGCAGGCCGCCTCAGATCAATACATTTGTTGCTCGTCGAGCCAAGATGGACTGCTAGTGTCGCCTAGACCCCCGACCAAACAAGAAAGTGTCGTTGAAACTTTCAAGGACAATGCTCGCTCTAAATACAGCGCCCCAGATGCTTCTGCGATGTATGTCCCGCTGCCGTCGCCATCTTGGAGTACTTCGGCTGACGCTAATGAAGTTGGGGTAGTAGCTACGCCCCCCAATGCACAACAAGCAAACGATAAGCTAAAAGAAAAAATATCGGAAAATCCAAAAGTGCAACAAGGCCTTCAGCAGATTAAGAATCAACAAAACTGCAAGGATTCATGGAATAGTACTTGCTGATAGCTTCAGCAACGACAAGAATTAAGTCTGGAAATGCCAATTCTTATTTAATTAAATCTCATTTATCCAAGATTTACCTAGTATTAAGGCAAACCTTTTTCATGCCTCCAGAGAACATTAAGTCCAATTCATTCCTGCAAAATTTTTGAAGGCTTTAATTGAGTTATGCAAATATTGCTTAAGTTAGTTGGTGCACCTATTTCATTTGGCGCTTTTCATTGAATTGGTGTGATTAAATATCTCCAGAAAAAATAAAAGCCTCCCCTATGAAAATGATTTTTCCACTTGTGCTGGCATTGATATCATTTAGTTGCACAATCCAGAATCCTGTTAACCACCGATCATGTGGTGCAAGCCCTCTAGCACTTAAATGGCGTAACTCGAGGGCAGAGACGAAATCATATAAATGGTGTTTGTGTTGCTAGAAACTTTGTTGGCAATAAAGAACTACAGGATTACTCCATATCGCCCCTTTTTTTCGGCCAAGAAATTCCGGTGACTGGAAGATTTTCTGTAGCGGGCGGCAAATTAAAAGTGCAAGATATTTCGAATAAAATCCGATGCATGGCATTAGAGTTAAGGCTGCCGGATGCTCAGCTCCAGAACTTGTCAATGCTCAGCGTCCCAATTTTTTGGGGGGGGGTGCCACACCAAAAGTCTTTTATGACTTCTTCGTTGCATACACTCCAGATCCAGCAACAGGCAAACCTGATCGAGAAAAAATTGCAGCATTCAATGAAAGCAATGTTGAGGGTCAGCTCTTGGAAGAACTCCTGGCCAATAGTACCGCCCCCTCAAACTATTCTAGTAATGATTTTTACAGTGTTCACACTTTTAAATTTATCAATAGAGAAGAGAAAGAGACGCTAGTACGCTGGCATTTTTCACCTCAGCACGATAACGAACGAGTTGGAAAGGAAAAGAACAAGGTGGCATTCACCCCTTCACTTGATCAAGATATTATCGCTAGAGCGCGGGCTGGACCAATTCGTTGGGACATGATTGTTACTATTGGCGAGTCAACAGACGAGCAAATCAATCCAACTGTCTACTGGCCAAAAGATCGCAAACAAATTAAAGCCGGGGTTTTGACTTTAACTTCAGCAAGCCCTCAGGAAGGGGGTACATGTGAGAAGATCAATTTTGACCCACTAGTTATGGCACCAGGGATTGGACCAACAAATGATCCAGTGCTTTTATTTAGGTCTCCTTCGTATAGCGTCTCATATGAAAAGCACATAAATGGTAAATAAAAGCATACCCTCCCAATCATGGGTCAATGTTAGATTCACTCAGTCAATTCTTTTCCTGCACATAAGCACTTGCCATGAAGGCCACTGTAACCAGCATCTGATTTTAATGTTTTTCCACTGAAATATAATGATCATTCCCCGATATGCCTAATTGGGATGCCTGATAATGGGAGGAACTTGCCATTGTATTCATCGCAAGATTTATTAAAATAAACACATCAAGCCGGCTTGCTAAACCCATGCACACTGGGCATTGGGTTACAGTGGGCAACATCTTAATCGACCAACCTACTGAGATGCTGAAAAATAATCAATCCAGCCTCTTCTGAGGTAGAACTTACGCTATCAATCACAATATCGGCGCATATAGGTGGCTCATATGGAGAATCAATACCAGTGAAGTTGGCAATCTCCCCATTTCGCGCGCGCTTATAAAGACCCTTAATATCTCTTGATTCACATGCAGCAAGAGTAGCACTAACATAAATTTCAATAAATTGATTCTTGTTGAATAGGCGCCTAGCCACTGCACGATCACTGGTAAACGGAGAAATTAATGCAACAACGACAATTAATCCTGCATCAACCATTAAGCGAGCTATTTCTGCAACCCGCCTAATATTTTCCACTCTGTCGGCATCTGTAAATCCTAGATCTTTATTTATCCCACGACGCAATAGATCGCCGTCCAGTAAATAAACCAGCTTTCCAGCAGACTGTAGCTCTTCTACCAGAGCATTAGCCAAAGTTGATTTACCTGCGCCAGAAAGACCTGTAAACCAAATACATTTAGGTTCTATATGAGATAAATTCACACCCATCACTGTCTATACCTTGTTTTTTCTAATAATGAAATTATTTAATTGAATGATCTAAAGCAGTTAATAGGGGCGTTAGATACCTTTCATAATGATGCCAGCGATTGATCGATCCTTTATAAATCGGTTGGCGCACTTGAGAGACGCTGACCATTCTCACATTACGCTTGGTCTTATAAAACTCAAGGCAACGTGGATCCCAGTCTAAGTTACAAAACGTAAGCAGCCACCAGCTAACTTGGATGTTAACTAGGCAACATCTAAGGCAACATAAGTGAAACTTAAAATGGCAGTAGAAATAAGCAATAAAACATGAGGCAAAAAATGCCTTAAATCTCTGTAAGTCATTGATTTATAAGTATATTTTCTGGTGCCGCTTGCCGGAATCGAACTGGCGACCTTTTCATTACGAATAACTTACTCGATAGCTACAAGCCTTATTTTATATAGCTTTCTAAATTTGTAGCATAGCTTTGTAGCATACCAAGTTTGCTAAAAAATCGCCCTACAAGCCACGTTCTATAAGGCTTTGTTAAGGATAGAAAAGTGTAGATAAACTTGTGGGAAAAGAAAGTAGCAAAAACTATAACTAAAGCCTTACTATGAATAGACTAATTAGAAAGAGCTGACATTATGAAAAAAATCATAGCAACATCCCTATTAGTCCTAACTCTGTATGGATGCGTTAGCTTAGCAGACATAGATACAACTAAGAAAAATCAAAATTGTGTACGTCAATGCTCAACAACAGTTTCACAATGTATGGGCAATGCAATAGGACAACCGCAAATGTCAGCTTGTAAAGAAGCTTTTAAGATATGTATAGATAGCTGTCCCGAAAGATAAGCTAAATGCTGAAACAATTAACTTACCTAATTTTTACATTTGCATTGCTAATTGGCTGTGCAAGGATTCCTAATCCACCAGCAGTTGTAGTAACAATTGATGATATTAAGGTAGAGAATAAGAATACGAAATGTATTAGTCAATGCTCTAATTCATTTAACCAATGCACTAATAATGCATTTGGAGATGGATTTGCACTTAGTGAATGTAAAAGTTCTTACAAAACCTGTAGTGATAACTGTCCAATCAAATAATTAGAAGATATGAAAAAAATCTTAGTTACATCACTAATTACTCTAAGTTTATACGGATGTATTAGCTTAACTGACGTAGATACAAGCAAAAAAACTCAAAGTTGCGTACGCGAATGTTCAACAACAGCATCTCAATGTATGGGAAATACAAGTTACCCAAGAGGATGTAGAGATGCATTTAAGATTTGCACAGATAATTGTCCAGACAAATGATTATTTAATACTATGCTTACTTTGCAAATTGGATTAGGAGTTGCTTTAGGGATTTATAGTCTGACATAGGGATTAAATTGAATTTATTTTAATTAATTGAAATATGCAATAACTTGACTTAAAAATTATTAAGCCTAATCTTATCGATACTTTCATCAACATCAGATTGATTTGGACTTAAGTTTGCAGGACTGTCATTAGCCTTCTTATCTAAGCTAAATTGTGGGTATCTATCCCATCTAATTATTGGCACTTCATTAAGCATTGAATATGCATTCTCAGATAACTTTCGTTCTTTCATACAGTTGAGCGGAACAGTTTTTGGATTTTCATTAGCTAATTCTTGCAATTTACTAACGGGATACTGGTTATACATAGTTGATGCTTTTAATGAATAAATTTTCCAGCCATCGTCACTAATTGCGTTTCTATCTATGCCAATCAAACCAATTGCTTCATTAAGTGATTGATTAACATTAGAGATACTTACGTTATTGTTTTTACGTATTCTGTAATTGATTGCAGAGACTAACATTGCACTTCTTAGCCTGCATTCAACTTCCATTTGATTAGCGTTAAGTGTTGTAGGCTTATAGAGTGCAGGTTTATTGTTTTCAACAAGTGGTTTGTAATGACCATTTGGATACATACACAAGTCCATCATTTGTTGCTGAAAATTCATACCACGTGCATATGTAAATCTCGCATCAAAATAAACTTCATTAATTGCTTTTTTAATTAAAGCTGGCGGCATACCACTTTGCTCAAAACTTGCGAGCGTTCCGTATGCTTGCTGTGGTGTCGCCCCACTATCACGCATTGATGCGGCAGTTGAATAAATTACACCAAATTGAGCACAATTAACACCATTGTTAGCAACATCAGCATAAGCAATATTGCTAAGAGTGAAAATTGCTAAACAAATTAATATATTTTTAGGATTCATTAGTAATTAATTACAAAATTAGTATTTTTAGCATTATCCCAATTTATGATTGCTGCGTGCTTGTAGGAATAGTAGTAGCCATCTGGATCCAATACAATGCCATATCCTACAACACACTTATCCTCTCTTTCTTCTGTTCCTTTTGATAAGTTACTCGCCATAGCCTCACTTCCTAACGCACTTCCATAAACAGATGCCCAATTAGCCCAATTAGCTAAAACTTCACTGTTTATATTATTCGCACCCAATTGCTCTATTACTGTTGCTATTACTTTCTTCTGCACATCTTCGTTGGTAACCATATTATTAGTTTGGTATCTATACATAAG
>Ga0118677_10000279_pt1 | contig 47863 bp, 46 predicted proteins | sample AliMusrvi5mmetaG_FD_86154 | JGI IMG/M metagenome (GOLD analysis project Ga0118677, IMG submission 86154) | reverse complement strand
GCTCAGCGCCGCTCTGTGCCGCCGCAGCGGCAAGGTGCACCACGCTGCGGCCGGTCAGCCCTGCGACCCAGGAGGTGCGGACGATGGTGGCCCCTGGCGGGCAGGCTCGCTCGGCGTCGAGCTTGGTCCTGCCGTAGACAGAAAGCGGCCCAACTCTGTCACCCTCGTCGAGAGCTCGGCCGAGGTCACCGGCGAAGACATAGTCAGTCGAGAGGGCGATGAGGTGCGCACTTGATTCCTCAGCAGCCGCGGCGACGTTGCGGGTCCCGATCTCGTTGACGAGCTGCGCCCGCGCCACATCGCTCTCAGCTCGGTCAACGGCGGTGTAGGCAGCCAGGTGCACGACCACCTCAGGCGCAGCCGCTGTGATCACCTTTCGGCACGCGACGGCATTGGTGACATCGAGCTTCGAGTGGTCGAGCTCGACGACATCGAACTCCCCTGGCAACACCGGGGTCGCACCGAGCAGCGCCGTCGCGACACCTGCAGGCGGGACAGAAGCAGCCAGGACCTGCACGAGGTCTCGCCCGACCTGGCCAGCAGCGCCCGTCACGAGCACGGTCACCGCCATCAGGACCGGTCAGAACCCCAGGCGGTCTCCACCACCGGAGCGCGTTCGAGCAGCGGCGCCCACCACGCATGGTTGGCCTCGTACCACTCGACCGTCTCGGCGATACCAGCGTCGAACTCGATTGTGGGCTGCCACCCGAGCTCGGTGCGGATCTTCGTGCTGTCGAGGAGATAGCGACGGTCGTGGCCTGGTCGGTCAGGGACGATGGTCTTGAGCGACGACGGTCTCGAGGTCGCAGCCAGCACTGCATCGGCGATTTGCTCGATCGACGCCTCGACTCCCGACCCGACGTGGTAGGTCTCGCCGATCCGACCGGCCATCAGGACTGCTTCGATGGCCCGGCAGTGGTCATCGACGTGGAGCCACTCCCGTCGGTTCTGTGTCGAGGCGTAGAGCGGCAGCGGCTGATCGGCGAGCGCCCGTGAGATGAAAAGCGGGATCACCTTCTCGGGGAACTGGTACGGGCCGAAGTTGTTAGCGCAGTTGGTGATCGTGATCGGCAGCTCGTAGGTCTCGTGATAGGCCCGCACCGCGTGGTCGGCGCCCGCCTTCGACGCGTTGTAAGGGGTCCGAGGTCGATACGGGCTGGACTCCGTGAAGGACTCGTCGGCATCGAGAGCCAGATCGCCGTAGACCTCACACGTCGAGATGTGGTGGAAGCGGCTGACGTCGGCACGCCTCGCCGCCTCGAGCATCGTCTGGGTGCCCATCACGTTGGTGGCAAAGAACCGTCCTGGATCGAGCACGGCCAAGGAGTTGTGCGACTCGGCCGCGAAGTGGACCACCGTGTCGATCTGGTGCTCGGCCATCACACGATGCGCCGCGTCGAGGTCAAGGATGTTTGCCTGGACGAAGGCAATCTCTTCGATCACGGGCGCCAAGGAGCCCATCGTCCCGGCGTAGGTCAAGACGTCGTAAACGACCACGTGATCGTCGGGGTGCTGCGCTCGCCAGTACCTGGTGAACGCAGAGCCGATGAACCCGGCGCCGCCGGTTACGAGAAGTCGCATGGCAGCGATACTATGCCTGCGGACCAGGATCAGCAGGCCGTAGGTGCACGATGTCACCGGCAGCGACCTCGATGATGCCGTCGTCGCTCTCGACCAGCAAGAAGCCCTCTGGAGACAGACCGGTGGCCTGACCCCTGACCTGGCCCGTTGCCAGCTCGACGAGGACCTCCTGCCCAATCGTCACAAGCGAGCGCTCGACCTCGGCGAGGATCCCCCGGCGTCCCTGTGATGAGCCGAGCAGCTCAAGGCGGCCGTCAAGCTCGTCGAGGAACAGTGCCAGCATCTGATCCCGTTCCACCGTGGTGCCGGAGACATCGAGCAACGACGTCCCGCCGACCCCCGGTGGGCCCGGCCATGTCAGGTTCATGCCCATCCCGATCACCACGGCAGTGGTGCCTGGTCGGCCACCGGGGGCTGTTGGATCCGCCTCGGCGAGGATCCCGGCTACCTTGCCCTGCTCGAAGATCAAGTCGTTCGGCCACTTGAGCCCGGGTCGAGCGCCCGAGGCCCGCTCTGCTGCAGCTGCGCCGGAGAGTGCCACGACCGCGGTGGCCAGATAGAGCTCCTCAGGGGCGAGCTGCTCGCGAACGAGGACCGACACCAGCAGCGCTGAACGAGGTGGCGCCTCCCAGCGACGATCGAGCCGGCCTCGCCCAGCCGACTGGAAATCAGCGACTGCCACCTGCCGCCCAGGGGAACCGCCACGGGCCCGCTCCATGAGGTACGTGTTGGTGGAGCCGATCTCCTCGAACCACTCGATCTCGAAGGCATCATGCGTCATGGCGCCAACCCTAGGGTCCGTGAGAGGATGCATGGCTGAGTGCGCCGTGAGGCGGGCCACAGTTCGATGCCAAGCCTGAGAGAGGTTCCCTGTGCTGAAGAAGGTCTTGATCGCCAACCGAGGAGAGATCGCAGTCCGCGTGATCCGCACGTGCCGCGAGATGGGGATCGGCACAGTCGCCGTCTACTCCGAGCTTGACCGGGACGCGCTCCATGTCCGCCTGGCCGACGAGGCCTATGCCCTGGGCGGTCAGACGGCCGCTGAGAGCTACCTCAACACCGAGGCAATCTTGAAGGCGATCGAGGACTCAGGCGCCGACGCCGTCCACCCGGGCTATGGCTTCTTCTCGGAGAACACCGACTTCGCTCGTGCGATCACCGCCAAGGGCGTCACCTTCATCGGCCCACCGCCGGAGGCGATCGAGGTCATGGGCGACAAGATCAGCTCGCGTCTGGCCGCAGAGGCAGCCGGGGTCGAGGGCGTCCCTGGTCGCTCAGAACCGCTGACCTCCCCCGATGAGGTCGTCACCTTTGGCGAGGAGTTCGGCTGGCCGGTGGCCATCAAGGCAGCCTTCGGTGGTGGTGGTCGCGGCATGAAGGTCGTCCACTCAGCCGATGAGGCGGCTGAGGCGTTCGAGTCGGCTCAGCGCGAGGCACTGTCGTATTTCGGTCGCGACGAGTGCTACGTCGAGCGGTACCTCACGTGGCCCCGCCACATCGAGATGCAGATCCTGGCTGACACCCACGGCAACACTCTGTGGCTCGGCGAGCGGGACTGCTCCTGCCAGCGCAGACACCAGAAGCTGGTCGAAGAGAGTCCTGCAGCGGACTTCCCCGACGAGGTGCGCCAGGCCATGGGCGCCGCGGCAGTCAAGGTCTCCGAGGCCTGCGGGTACTACAACGCCGGGACAGTCGAGTTCCTCTACCAGGACGGCGAGTTCTACTTCCTCGAGATGAACACCAGGCTCCAGGTGGAGCACCCGGTGACCGAGCTGGTGACCGGCCTGGACCTCGTCGCCTGGCAGCTCAAGATCGCTGCCGGCGAGGAGTTGCCCTTTGGACAGTCAGATGTCAAGCGAGATGGCCACTCGATGGAGGTCCGCATCAACGCCGAGGACCCGAGCGGCGGCCGGTTCACCCCATCGCCCGGCACCATGACCCGATTCGCACAGCCGTCCGGCCCGGGCGTCCGCCTGGACGCCGGCTACGAGGCCGGCGACACGATCAGCCAGTACTACGACAATCTGATCGCCAAACTGGTGGTGTGGGCCGAGGATCGGGAGCAAGCCCGTCGCCGGATGCTCCGCGCCCTTGAGGAGACCAAGATCGAGGGCATCGCCACCACGATCCCCGCTGCTGAGAGGATCTTGGCGCACCCTGATTTCGCAGACGGCAAGCACTCGACCAAGTGGGTCGAGGAGCGGCTCGACCTGAGTGACCTGGTGGTCGAGACAGGTGCGCCTGTCGACGATGAGGGCGAGACCAAAGTCCTGCGACAGCTCACCGCAGAGGTCGAGGGTCGACGCATCGACGTCAAGCTCTGGATCCCGGAAAGCGAGATCGGCGCTGTCGGTGTTGCAGCCCCGAAGAAGTCGGCCAAGCGCCGCTCAGGTGGTGGCACCGTCGCTGGGGCATCCTCAGGGTCGATCGCCGTCCAGATGCAGGGCACGATCGTCAAGGTCCTCGTCGAGGTCGGCGATGAGGTCGAGGTCGGCCAGACCGTCTGCGTCCTCGAGGCGATGAAGATGGAGAACGCCGTGAACGCCACCAAGGCCGGAACCGTCACCGAGGTCAAGGTGGCTGCAGGCGACTCTGTGTCAGGTGGCGACGTCGTGGTCGTCGTCGAATAGTGCTCCTCGAGGATCTGCGGCAGCGTGCGGCGGCAGCCATCGATGCAGCGCGCTGCGACCTGATTGAGCTGTCAGAGTCGCTCCACGCCGATCCCGAGCTCTCCTACGACGAGCATCGCTCAGCCGAGCGAGTTGCCTCCTTCCTCGAGGAGCGAGGCTTCGACGTCGAGCGGGGTACCGCCGGGCTTCCTACCGCCTTCAACGCCAGCCTCGGAGACGGCGACCTCCAGGTCGGCATCATGGCCGAGTACGACGCCCTGCCAGAGGTGGGGCACGCATGTGGCCACAACCTCATCGCCGCATCATCTGTCGGTGCCGCCCTCGGTCTCGCGGCGATCGCCGGTCTAGCCGGCATGAGCGTCAAGATCTATGGCACACCCGCCGAGGAGGGCGGTGGCGGAAAGATCATCATGTTGGATGCGGGGGTCTTCGACGAGCTCTCGATGGCCATGATGGTCCACCCCTGGTCGTTCGACCGCCTTGAGTCGGCATGCCTGGCCGTCGACCACTTCGACGTGATCTTCAGCGGCAGGACTGCTCATGCCTCAGCCGCTCCCTCGCAGGGGATCAATGCTGGCGATGCCATGGTCATCGCGCAGGTGGCTATCGGGCTCTTGCGCCAGCAGCTGCCTCCCGGCGATCAGGTCCACGGGATCGTGACGAACGGCGGTGAGGCCGCCAACGTGATCCCGGCCCATGTCACCGGTCGCTTCATGTGCCGCTCGACAACAGCCGAGGGCCTGCTTGCGCTGATTCCGAAGGTGCATGCCTGCTTCGAGGCCGGCGCACTCGCCAGCGGTGCCTCGGTCTCGATCGAGCGACTCGCCCCGCTGTACACCCATATGGAGCAGGACGCAGGGCTGCTCGCTGCATACCGGCGGCACGCTGAGGCGGCTGGGCGCAGCTTCCCCGCGGATGACGCAGGTTCCCCTCGACCGACCTACTCGACCGACATGGCGAACGTCTCTTTGGCCATTCCCTCGATCCATCCGCTGATCGATGTCGAGTCGGGTGGCGCTGTTAATCACCAGCCAGAGTTCACCGCCGCCTGCGTCGGCCCCGCCGCCGAGCGAGCGCTGCTCGATGCCGCGCGCTCCATGGCCTTCGTCGCCCTCGACGCGGCGACCGATGAGCAGCTGCGATCGAGGCTGACGGCGCCCCGCCATCAGCGCAGCTGACAACCACGATCGCGAGCATCGTGCCTGATCGCCAATCACGTGGGGCGAGCGACAGACTCCGTGAGCAATGCCAGCGGCAACTCGTCTTGGGAGGTGCCGCCGTCTTGATCGCTGTCCTGGGGGCCATCGCAGCGCTCACCATGACAGATTCCATCGGCACCCTGGTCGGTCGTGCTCGGAGTCTCCTTCGCCGCTTCATCGCCAAAGCGTTGCCTGGTCAGAGCTATCCGGTCGCCATGCTCACCTTCTTGCAAGGTCGACTGCCGCAACCCCGCTCCCCGTCCACCGTGCTCGACATCATCTCTCGGACACTGCTCCTCGGCGCAACGCCGCTCCAGAGACGCACCACTGACAAAGTTGCTGCGGCCACCTGGGTCGGGGAGCGCATCGGGGCTAGTTGGCTGCCGACTCGCCTCGCTGTGGTCGATTCATTCGAGGACCTCGATTTCGCCTCGTTCCCTCCTCGCTTCGTGCTCAAGGCGTCCCACGGCTCCGGCATGATCGTCCTGGTGCGCCCGGCGAGCGACCGGACGCCGATCCGTGACGATCGGGCGATCGAGATCGATGCCCCGATCCGGCCCGCCGACGCATTGCTGCTTGAGCGCCTGTGCGAGAAGTGGCTTGCCACCGACTACAGCCTGAAGTCGCGCGAGCCCCAGTACCACGGCATCCCCCGCCGGCTCATCGTCGAGGAGGACCTGTGCGCCCAGGGGGCGCCGCTCGTCGAGGTGAGCATCTACTGCATCAAGGGGGTCGTCATGTGCGCCCGGATCCGAACCGCAGCGAGAACCGAGCACATGGTCGATTCGCAGTGCCGATCCCTGAACGTCCAGCCTTATGGCCACCGCGCGAGTCCTGATCCGGCACCGCTCGACGAGAGCGCCTTTGCGAAGATGGTGGAGGCGGCCACGACGTTGGCACAGCCGTTCGACTTCGTCCGGGTGGATCTCTGCGAGGTTGGCGGCCGCCTCCTCTTCAGCGAGCTGACCCACACTCCTCAGGCGGGAAAGCTCTGGTTTCGGCCTCGCAGCTTCTCGCGCGTCTTCGGCGACTTCTGGCGCGGCACCACAGTCATCCCGGCTCGCTACTACCGCTGAGCTGTGCCGCGCAGCCATTGCAGCCAGGAGCCACGACCTCCCGATACAGTCAGGTCGCCACCAACGAGTCGAGGAGTTCGCGATGATCGTCGAGCACGCAGTCCTGAGCATCAAGCCAGGTCAAGAGGAGGCGTTCATCGCTGCCATGAACGAGGCGCTGCCGCTGATCAGCGCCACCGAGGGCTTCGTGTCCATCAAGGTGTCACGTGGGGTTGAGTCACCCAGCCTGTTCATCTTGGACGTCGAGTGGAAGTCGGTCGAAGCCCACATCGAAGGCTTCCGCGGCTCCGATCGGTTCGAAGAGTGGCGTCGCCTCACCCACCACTTCTACGACCCTGCCCCGGTCGTCGAGCACTTCGCGCCGATCGCTGAGGCCTGAGCGCCAATCGACTCAGCCGCCCGGCTGGTAAACCCCGAAGACCCCACGGAGCGTATCGGCGACCTCGCCGAGCGTCGCCATCCTCCGCAGAGCCTCCTTCATCGGAACGAGGAGGTTCTGGGTCCCTCGAGCTGCCGCGTCGAGGTCCGAAAGGGCTGCATCGACGCCCGCCTGATCCCGCTCTGCCTTGACCTTCGCAAGGCGGGCGATCTGGTCGATCTGGAGCTGCGGATCGATGGGGAACACCTCAGCCGGATCAGCGACGTCGTCGGTGAACTTGTTCACGCCCACCACGATCTTCTCGCCTGAGTCGATGGCCTTGGCGTAGGCATAGGCCGCAGACTCGATCTCGTCCTGCATGTAGCGGGCCTCGATCGCTGCCACCGCGCCACCCTGCTCATCGATCTGGGCGATGTAGGCCATCGCTCCTGCCTCGATCTCATCGGTCAGGGACTCGATGAAGTAGGAGCCGGCCAGCGGATCGACGGTGTCGGCGATGCCCGACTCGTAGCCGATGATTTGCTGAGTGCGAAGGGCGAGCTTCGCCGCCTTCTCGGTCGGCAGGCCAAGCGCCTCGTCGAAGCCATTGGTGTGGAGGCTCTGCGTCCCTCCCAGCGCTGCAGCCATCGCCTGGATAGTCACCCGGACGATGTTGTTCTCCGGCTGCTGGGCGGTGAGGGTCGAGCCACCGGTCTGGGTGTGGAAGCGCAGGACCTTCGAGCGCTCGTCCTTGGCCCCGAACCGCTCGGTCATGATCCGCGCCCAGAGACGGCGTGCGGCGCGGAACTTGGCCACCTCCTCGAAGAGGTTGTTGTGCGAGTTCCAGAAGAAGCTGAGTCGAGGCGCGAAGGAGTCGACGTCGAGCCCTGCCGCCTTAGCCGCCTCGACGTAGGCGATGCCGTTCGCGATGGTGAAGGCGATCTCCTGAACGGCCGTCGAGCCTGCTTCCCTGATGTGATAGCCGGAGATCGAGATGGTGTTCCAGCTCGGCAGATTCTCGGCGCAGTAGGCGAAGGTGTCGACGATCAGCCGCATCGAAGGTCGAGGCGGGTAGATGTAGGTGCCCCGGGCGACGTACTCCTTCAAGATGTCATTCTGGATGGTGCCGCGGATCTTGGCCGCATCCGACACACCCTGCTCTTCGGCGACGAGCTGGTACATGAGCAGCAAAGTCGACGCGGTGGCGTTGATCGTCATCGACGTCGTCACCTGATCGAGTGGCAGGTCAGCGAGGAGCAGCCTCATGTCGGCGAGGGAGTCGATGGCGACGCCAACCTTGCCGACCTCGCCCTCAGAACGAGGGTGGTCTGAGTCGTAGCCCATCTGCGTGGGCAGGTCGAAGGCGCACGACAAGCCCGTCTGACCCGCATCGAGAAGGAACTTGAACCGCTTGTTGGTGCTCTCCGCGTTGCCGAATCCCGCGTACTGGCGCATCGTCCAGAGTCGCTGGCGATACATCTGCTCATGGACGCCACGTGTGTAGGGGAAGTGGCCCGGCTCGCCCAGCTGTGTGGCGGGATCGAACCCTTCGAGATCAGCAGCTGTGTAGAGCTGCTTGATCTCGATGCCTGAATCGGTTTCTCGTGCGTTGCTGGTCTCAGAAGTGCTCACGGATCGAGAGGTTAGAGCGCCCAGCGCACCTCAGGCACCTTGGCGTCAGGCAACGGCATGCCAACATTGGTCGACGGCTCTCTAGGAGGAACTGTGATCGCCCTCTCCCACCTCGGCATCTGTGTGACAGACCTCGAGATCGCAACCCGCTTCTATGTCGATGGGCTCGGCTTCGACCAGGCTGAGCGACATGAGGTCGGCGACGCATTCGCGGGACTGATGGAGCTCGATGCGGTCACGCTCACGTCGCAGTTCCTGCGCCGAGATCAGGTCGCCATCGAGCTGCTGTGCTTCGAGAAGCCACTGGCCTCGATCGAGGCACGCCGACCGATCCCGACAGCTGGCCTCACGCACCTCTCGTTCCGGGTTGATGATCTTGATGAAGAGCTCGGTCGACTCGTCGGTCTCGGCGGCACGGTGATCGAGGGCACACGAACCGAGCTTGCCGACGGTGTCCTTCGCTTCATCTACCTGACCGATCCCGATGGCACGCGCATCGAGCTGATGGAGCTTCCCTAGGTGGTCGACCAGGCGTCGACGGTGCTGCTCGTCCTCTCTGAGGCCGGGACAGGGGGGATGCAAGCGATGGTCGGCCTGCTGGCTGGTGGGTTGCGCCAGTCCGGCATCGAAGTCCACATCGCAGCAGGTGGCGACAGCCCTATGCCAGGCGTCGTCAATGACGTCGTGGCCTCCGGCGGCGTGCTGCTCCATCGGTTGCCAGATCCTCACGGCCTTGGCCTGCTCTCGTGGACCCGAGCCCTGCGCAAGGTGGTCCACACGGTTCGGCCATCGATCGTCCACGGCCATGGGCTCCGAACCGCATGGCCGATCGCGCTTGCCGCTGGGCGCCGGCGCAGCCTTGTCACGTGCCACGGCCTCCCGCCCGACGATCTCGCTCGAAGTGCGCGCCTGGTGGCTCGCTCAGGAGTCCAGGCGGCAGCGGTCGGCCCCGGGTTGGTCGACGACCTGCGTCGAGCAGGTCTCTCCACGTGGCTCATCGAGAACGGGGTCGCTCCGGCGCCGAGCCCGATGAGCCGCACCGACCTCGAGACCGAGCTCGGCATCGATGCGACGGTCCCGCTCGTGATCCAAGCTGCCCGTCTCAGCCCACAGAAGGACCCTCTCCTCGCCGTGGCCGCAGTCGCACGGCTGGAAGGGGTCGAGCTGCTCCTGCTCGGCGGAGGGCCGCTCGAATCCGAGGTGCAGACGCGTGCGCTCGAGCTCGGCGTGCGCAACCGCGTCCACATGAGCCCCTGGCGAGCTGACGCACGTGCCATCCTCGGGGCCGGCGACGTCGCCCTGCTGAGCTCTCGTTGGGAGGGTCAGCCGCTCGTCGTGGTGGAGGCAGCGGCTGGTGGGGTCCCGGTGGTAGCCACGAGCTGTCCGGGAGTCGGCGACTGGCTCGTCTCCGGCCGAGAGGCGCTGCTGTCCCCTGTCGGCGACGTCAGCGCTCTCGCTAGCAACCTCGGTCGCGTGCTCGGCGATGCCTCGCTTCGGGCACAGCTCGTGGAAGCAGGAGCTGTCCTCGCTCGCTCACACACCATCGACACCATGGTGGCGGCGCATGTGCGTCGCTACGAAGAGCTCGTGGCTTCGTAAGCCCCGCACGCCGATCTTGCGATTTGTCAGCCGCCACACATGCTCAATGGCACCTCAGCGAGCTGCGGCCCGCGAGACAGCCGAGTGAGCGAAGCGCAGGCCACGAGATATGACACGATCCCCAAGGCCGAGAGGCGACCGAGGATTGGGTCAGCGACTGCGTCGGCGTGACTGGACCATGCGCGTGATCGCCACTGCTGCGACGAAGATCGCCATAATCCCAAAGACGAGGCCACCGAGCATCGATCAGCCTGCGTGGGGCATGCAGAGGTCGTCGTACTCGGCGATGATGATCTCGCCGGCGTCAGGGCCGCAGGCCGGGCATGCCGGATCACGACGGACCTTGAACGTCCGGAATGACTCCTCGAGGGCGTCGAAGGCCAGCAGTCGTCCCACGAGCGTGTCGCCGATGCCGAGCAACAGCTTGATTGCCTCGAGCGCTTGGATCGATCCGACGATGCCTGGCAAGACACCGAGGACACCTGCCTCCGAGCAGCTCGGCGCGAGTTCGGCCGGCGGTGGCTCCGGGATCATGCACCGGTAGCACGGGCCGTTGTAGGGATCGAAGACCGTGATTTGTCCCTCGAATCGGAAGATCGAGCCATGCACGACCGGGATCCGCTTGAGCAGCGCTGCGTCATTGACAAGGTACCGAGTCGGGAAGTTGTCGGTCCCATCGACGATGAGGTCGTAGCCGTCGATGATGTCGAGGATGTTGTCAGCGCCAAGACGTGTGTCGTAGGTGACCACATCGAGATCAGGGTTGATGAGGGTCAGGGTCTTCTTGGCTGAATCGACCTTGCGATCACCGATCCGGTCAAGGTTGTGGAGGATCTGTCGCTGGAGGTTCGACGCATCGACGACGTCCATGTCGATGATGCCGAGCGTCCCGACTCCGGCTGCCGCGAGGTAGAGGGCTGCTGGTGAGCCGAGACCACCTGCCCCAAGCATCAGGACCTTCGACTCGAGGAGCTTCTGCTGCCCTGCCTCTCCGACCTCGGGAAGAAGGAGGTGACGCTGGTAGCGGTTGCGCTGCTCAGGGGTCAACGTCTGCGGCGTGATCCAGGGGCGGCCCTCGTCCTTCCACCGGTTGAAGCCACCATCGACGCTCACGACGTCGCTGTAGCCCAGGTCGAGAAGTGTCTTGGTGGCGAATGCCGATCGGACGCCACCGGCGCAGTACACGACGATCCGCGCATCCTTCTCGAGCAGCCGGCCCTCGACCTGGAACTCGAGGTGGCCACGAGGGATGTGGATCGCCCCAGGCACAGTGCCCTGCTCGTACTCGTCCGGCTCTCGGACGTCCAAGAAGGTCGCCGTCCCGACGAGGTCGACGACATCGGCGGGTGTCACTTCACGGATTTGGCTCTTGGCTTCGTTCAGCAGCTCACGAGGGGTGGCCATGTTGATTCCTCCGACGGCGGTTCGTTGGCGTGTCGCTGGTAAAATCCTACCAGCAAGGTCAGGAATCTGATCCGCCGGACAGCGAAGGGGCGACATGGATGTGACCGAGGCGATTCGACGTCGGAGGATGACGCGCTCGTTCGAATCTCGCCCTATCGATTCCGAGGTCCTCGATGAGATTCTGATGACCTCACTGCTCGCTCCGAGCGCTGGGAACAGTCGGGGGACGTCATGGATCTCGCTGCTCGGCGAACTCGAGACGGCGCGCTACTTCGAGGCTGCCACCGACGAGAGCTGGCGGCGCAGCGCCCCTCGAGCACCAGGCCTGCTTCGGGCGGGTGCCGTTGCACTGCTGGTGGCCGATCCGGCCGCCTACGTCGAGCGCTACAGCGCCCCCGACAAGGTCGGCTCTGGGCTCGGCAGATCGATCGAGGCGTGGCCGGTGCCCTACTGGTGGGGAGATGCAGGCGGCGTGGTGATGGCTGCGCTGCTGCTGGCCGAGGAGGCTGGACTCGGTGCGTGCATCCACGGCGCCTTCCGCAATGTCGATGCCGTCAAGTCATCGCTCGGGATTCCTGAGCCGATGCTCGTCTACGGTGCTCTGCTCCTCGGCCACCCGGCTGGTGATGATCGCAGATCGGCGTCGCTCGATCGTCCCGGCCCGTCACGGGCCGAGCGCATCCATCACGCCGGCTGGTGAGGGTTCTCAGCCGAGCGAACGCAGATAGGTGAGCAGGGTGCGAAGTGCGAAGCCAGTGCCACCTTTGGCGATGTAGCCCGTCGCCTTGTCCGCCCGCGCCGGGCCGGCGATGTCGAGGTGCGCCCAAGGGATGTCGCCCGTGAACCGCTGCAAGAAGAGCCCCGCTGTGATCGAGCCGGCTTCCCCGGGTGAACCAATGTTCTTGATGTCGGCGATGTCGGAGTCGATCTGGGATTCATAGTCAGCGACGAGCGGCAGCTGCCACATCGGCTCACCTGCGGTCTCCGCCGCAGCCAAGACGGCATCGACCAACGCCTGGTCGCTCCCCATGACCGCTCCCATCGAGCTGCCCAGAGCGACCACTGCTGCACCAGTAAGGGTGGCGACGTCGATGATGGCGTCCGGCTGGCGCTCGACGGCCAGGCTGAGACCGTCGGCGAGGATCAGGCGCCCCTCTGCGTCGGTGTTGAGCACCTCGATGGTGGTCCCGTTGCGAGCGGTGAGGACGTCGCCAGGCTTCATAGCTGCACCGCCCGGCATGTTCTCTGTCATCGGTGCGATCGCAGTCACGCGCGCCTGGACACCCAGCTCGCTGCAGCCGAGGATCGCGGCCATGACGACCGCCGCGCCGCTCATATCGGTCTTCATGGTGGTCATCCCGGTCGCCGTCTTGAGCGAAAGGCCGCCGGAATCGAACGTGACACCCTTCCCGACGAGGACGATGTGTGCAAGCTCCTCAGAGTCAGGCGCTGCCTGTGCCTCCGGCGTGACGTACTTGCGAGAGGTCGGAGGACTGGCGTCCTCGTCGTCGTTTCCGACCGCAGAGGGGTCGTAGGTGGCGATGAGCAATCGAGGTGCCTCGCTGGAGCCTCGTGCCACGCCGAGGAGGCCACCGAGCCGCTCCTCCTCGATGCGAGCCTCTCGCCAGACGCTGGCCTCGACCTTCGGCGCCTTTTCGAGTCGACGGAGCAATGATGCGGCCAGTCGACGAGGGGTCAGCTCGCTCGGGACCCTGTTCACGAGATCTCGGACAAGTGCGACTGCACGTGCGACGACCAGTCCGTCAGCGATGCCGGCGGCCAAGCCTTCGGCTGCTTGGATCGACACGCCACCAGCGGCAAACGCTGCGACCTCGAGGGTCTCGAGCGAAGGGCGAGGCTCTCCGGTCTTGAGGTCGGTGCGGTGCACCGCGAGGTAGGCGCCGGTGGCAACCGCTTCCCCGAGCCGCGGCTCGGTGATCGTCGAGGGCAGCGTGAGCAGCAACAGCGCCCGAGGCCCGGCAGCCGCCCGAAGAGCGGCAGCCAGCGCCCGTCGCCATGCTTCGTCATCAGGGACGGTTGGATCTCCGATGCCTACGGCGAGCAACGTGGGAGCTCCTGGCGCCTGGCTCAGGATCAGGGTCTGTCCCCGCTTCGCCTTGAAGCGATGACGCTCGGCGAAAGCTGGATCGATCGTGGCAGGGATCGCAACACCAGCAACCTCGGTCGGCAGTCCAACCGGAACCTTGACTGCCCCATCGTGCCGTGCGGTCGGCACGATGATCACATCGGGATTCGCGGCCGTCGTGTGGTCAGCGAGCAGGGTGATCTCGAGCTCGGTGCTCATGGTGCCGTGGCCTCCTTCGCCAATGGGTGCTGCTCGCCTTCCTGCCAGCGAGCCATCGTCCAGAGCAAGTCGGAGAGCCGGTTGAGATACGCCCCGACGAGCGAGCCCTCGCTCCCGCTGGTGACGACCAGCCGCTCGGCTCGACGCACAGTGGTGCGAGCCACGTCGAGCGAGGCCGAGATGAGGTTCTCCCCTGGCAGCACGAACTCGGTAGGCATCTCGAAGCACTCGGTGAGCCGATCGATAGAGGCCTCAAGTCCTTCGACCATCTCGGGAGTCACCAGCGAGACGCCGGCTACAAGCTTCGAACGGTTCTCCGGGAGCGTGGCGACCTCTGCCATCAGGACATAGAGGTCGCGCTCGAGTGCCACGCACAGCTCGGCGAGCTCGGCGTCACCACGCCCGTGGGCGCGCGCCACGCCAATGGCCGCCTGCGCCTCGTCCACCGCACCATTGATCTCGATGGGACCAGCGTCCTTTCGAACCCTCCCGCCGAAGAGAAGGCCCGTCGTCCCGTCGTCGCCCTTGCGGGTGTAGATGCGCATCAGGCCGAGGCTACCGGTACGGCGACTCCACGCCGGACGTCTGATGCGGTGACACCGGTAGCCTTGGTGGCCATGGCTGCTCGCATCCCACTCCTCCCTCGCCTCAGCGCGAGCGGCGATCCGTATCTGAACGCGCTCAAAGATCGCGTCCTCGTGTTCGACGGTGCCACGGGCACCAACCTGCAGCTCATGGAGCTCACGGCCGACGACTTCGGCGGGCCAGCGCTCGAGGGGTGTAACGAGATCCTGGTCGAGACACGCCCCGACGCCATCGACAGACTGCACCGCTCCTTCCTCGAGGTGGGCTCGGATGTCGTCGAGACGGACTCGTTCGGATCCTTCTCGATCGTCCTGGCTGAATACGACCTTGCGGCACGCGCCTACGACCTGTCGCTGCGCTCCGCCCAGATCGCCCGAGCTGCGGCCGACGACTTCGCCACGCCGGAGCGGCCGAGATTCGTTGCCGGCTCGATGGGTCCCGGAACCAAGTTCCCAACCCTCGGACAGATTCCGTACGCGACGCTCCGTGACTCCTACCAAGAGCAGGCTGCAGGTCTCCTCGCCGGGGGCGTCGACCTGTTCATCATCGAGACCATGTTCGACCTCCTCGGAGCCAAAGCCGCGATCAACGCAGCCCGCCTGGCGATGGCCGAGGCCGGTCGCCAGATCCCTCTCCAGGTTCAGGTGACCATCGAGCTCACCGGTCGCATGCTTCCTGGCACCGAGATCGGCGCTGCACTCGCCAGCCTCGACGCCATGGGCGTCGACCTGATCGGCATCAACTGCGCAACAGGACCTGTCGAGATGGGTGAGTCGCTGCGCTACCTCGCTGAGCACGCAACGATGCCGATCTCCTGCCTTCCGAACGCGGGCCTACCAAGCGTCGTAGACGGCAAGATGCACTACGACCTCACACCAGAGCAGCTGGCGGAGCACATGGTCCGCTTCGTGGGTGAGCTCGGCGTCAACGCCGTCGGTGGTTGCTGTGGGACTACCCCAGCCCACCTTGCCGCTGTCGTCGAGGCCGTTGGCGGGACGACCCCGATCAAGAGGAGCCCCATGCTCGAGGCGTCCTCCGCCTCGATCTACACCGCTGTCCCCTTCGCCCAGGACACCTCGTTTCTCGTCGTCGGCGAGCGAACCAACGCCAATGGATCGAAGAAGTTCCGCGAGTCGATGCTCGATGGGGACTGGGACACGTGCATCTCGATGGCAAAGGAGCAGGTTCGCGAGGGCAGCCACGTCATCGACGTCTGCGTCGACTACACCGGTGCCGACGGGGTCGCTGACATGGAATCGCTGATGTCTCGCCTCGCAACCCAGTCGAGCGTCCCGGTGATGGTCGACACGACCGAAGGTCCGGTCGCAGCGACCGCGCTCTCATGGCTCGGTGGTCGGCCGTTGCTCAACTCGGTCAACCTCGAGGAGGGAGCTGACGAGGGCACGAGGCTCGACCAGTTCCTCACCCTGGCACGAGAGTTCGGGGCCGCGGTGGTGGCGACCTGCATCGACGAGGAGGGGCAGGCCCGCACCGCCGAGTGGAAGCTTCGCTCAGCGCGTGCCATCCACGACCTCGCAGTCGAGCGCTACGGGCTGCGTCCCTCTGACCTGCTGTTCGACCCGCTCGCCCTCCCGCTCTCGACAGGGATGGAGGAGTCGCGCCGTGATGGGATCGAGACCATCGAGGGGATTCGCCTGATCAAGGCTGAGCTCCCTGGCGTGTCGACGATCCTCGGGCTCTCGAACGTGTCCTTCGGCCTAAGCCCAGCTGCTCGCCAGGTGCTCAACAGCGTCTTCCTGCACGAGTGCGTGGCAGCAGGCCTCGACGCTGCCATCGTCCATGCGTCGAAGATCCTGCCCCTCGCCAAGATCGACGATCGAGCGCGCCAGGTGTGCCTCGATCTCATCTACGACAGGCGACACGAGGGCTATGACCCTTTGACCGAGCTCTTGTCGCTCTTCGAAGGGGTCACCATCGCCAGCCAAAGCACCGACGATCTCGAGGATCTGAGCGTCGAGGAGCGCTTGGTCCGACGGATCATCGACGGGAACCGGACCGGCTTGGAAGACGATCTCGACGCGGCGATGGCGTCCGGATTGGCACCACTGACCATCGTCAATGACCTGCTGCTCGATGGCATGAAGACCGTTGGCGAGCTCTTCGCCTCCGGCGAGATGCAGCTGCCCTTCGTGCTCGGCTCGGCCGAGACCATGAAGCAGGCGGTCGCCCACCTCGAGCCGCACATGGAGCGCTCTGACCAGGGCGGGCGCGGCACCGTCGTGCTGGCCACGGTGAAGGGGGACGTCCACGACATCGGCAAGAACCTGGTCGACATCATCTTCACCAACAACGGCTACGAGGTCATCAACCTGGGCATCAAGATCGGCATCTCCGAGATGATCCAGGCGGTCGAGGAGCACAACGCTGACGCACTTGGCATGAGCGGACTGCTCGTGAAGTCGACGCTGATCATGCGCGAGAACCTCGAGGAGCTCAACAGCCGGGGGCTTGCCGACGTCCCAGTCGTGCTGGGCGGGGCAGCGCTGACTCGTACCTATGTGGAGAAGGACCTGCGGCAGGTCTACGACGGTCGCCTCTTCTATGGCAAGGATGCCTTCGAGGGCCTCCGGGTCATGGACCAGCTCATGGCCATCAAGAAGGGAACGGTTGAGGACGACCCGGAGTTCGGACGGGTCATCTCAGAGCGCAACGTCGCTCGACGATTCCGAGAGGCGTCGACCGAGCCAGTTGAGGGGCAGCCCGACCGCTCTCCAGAGGTCGTCGTCGATAACCCGGTGCCCACGCCTCCCTTCCTCGGAAGCAGGGTGGCGAAGGGCATGAGCCTCGACGAGATCTCAGGCTATTTGAACACCACCGCGCTCTTCCGCAACCAGTGGGGCTACCGCCCCGAGGGCGAGGAGGACGACACCGCGTTCAAGGAGCGGATCGCACCTGAGTTGCGTGCAGAGCTCGCACAGGCCGTGGCGGACGACCTGCTCGTCCCGCAGGTCGTCTGGGGCCATTTCCCAGCCAATGCGGATGGCAACGACCTGATCATCTTCACCGACGATGAGCGGACCAGCGAGCAGGTTCGCTTCTCATTCCCCCGCCAGCAGGTGGAGCCGTGGCTGTCGATCGCCGACTTCTTCCGGCCGCTGTCAAGCGGCGACAAGGACTACGCCAGCTTCATGCTGGTCACGATGGGACCACGAGTTTCCGATCGCTGCCGAGAGCTCTTCGAGGCCGATGAGTACCAGGCCTACCTCAAGCTCCACGGCCTCGGCGTCGAGATGGCGGAGGCGCTCGCAGAGATGTGGCACCGTCGTATCCGAGAGGAGCTCGGCATCGCCGATGAGGATGGACCGTCACTCAATGGCCTGTTCCGCCAGCAGTACCGCGGGGGTCGATACTCCTGGGGCTACCCGGCGTGCCCGGACCTTGCTTCGAACGAGACCGTTGCCGAGCTGCTAGGCGCAGACCGGATCGGCGTGACTGTCTCAGAGGGCTTCCAGCTCCACCCTGAGCAGACCACCGACGCCATCATCTGCCATCATCCGCGAGCCAAGTACTTCATCGCCTGAGCGAGGTCTGTCCCTCGGGGACGAGTCGAGGTGCGGGGCCCTCGTGCGATGGCATGTGGCGCAGCCACGCTCTCAGCCCTGTGCGCCGACCTTGCGCATCGTGACCGGCACAGCCGATGCAGCGTCAGCGGCCTCTCTGGCGTGATAGCTCGATCGAGTCAGCGGCGAGGACTGCACATGGGCCAAACCGAGGGCTCGACCTGTTGCTGCAAGTCGATCGAAGACCTCGGGATCGGCGTAGCGCGCAACAGGTGCATGTGCCTCGGTCGGTCGGAGATACTGGCCGATCGTGACGATCTGGACACCGACGGCAGCGAGGTCGCCGAGTGCCGTCTCGATCTCATCGTCGGTCTCACCGAGCCCGACCATCAGCCCCGACTTCGTCACCAAGCCAGCGGACGCTGACCTTGCCAGGACGCCCAAGCTTCGGGCGTAGCCAGCAGAGGGCCGAATCGCCCGCTGGAGCCGAGCGACCGTCTCGAGGTTGTGGTTGAGCACATCGGGCTTGGCGTCGATGATGAGGTCTAGATCCTCTCGACGTCCCTTCAAGTCTGAGATGAGCACCTCGACCGTTGTCGCAGGCCGACGACGTCGTATTGCCCGGATCGTCTCCGCGATCGCGCCCGCACCCCCGTCAGCGAGGTCGTCCCGGGCAACGCAGGTCACCACAGCGTGCGACAGACCCATCGTGGCGACAGCCTCCGCGACCCGCTCCGGCTCGCTCGCATCGAGCGCCTCGGGCTTTCGGGTGTCGATGAGACAGAACGCGCATGCCCTCGTGCATCGTTCGCCATTGACCATGAAGGTCGCCGTTCCCTGCGACCAGCACTCGAAGATGTTCGGGCACCCTGCCTCCTCGCACACCGTGACGAGGCCGAGATCAGCCACCACAGAGCGCGTCGCCGCAAAGGAATCCTCTCGGCGCACAGGGATCCGGAGCCATGCAGGCTTTCGAGTGGCGAGCGGCAGTGCTGCCGACGGGTCCTGCCCCGCTGCTCGCAGGCGACGCTCGAGCATCCGGCCAGTGTCTGGCTCGCCGATCGTCACCGGGTGGACCGAGACGTCATCGAACATCGGGCCGAGCCTTCGGGCCAGTGCCTCCACCAGGCGATCCTCGACCTCTCTGGTGGTCACGGTGGCACCACGCGCCGCCAACGACGTCACCGGTCGATCTGCGATGCCACAGGGCACGATGGTGTCGAAGATCCTGAGGTCGATGTCCACGTTGAGCGCGATGCCATGCAGGGTCCGCTTCACGCCGTCGACTCGCTCGGTCCGGATGCCGAGCGCGCAGATCTTCGCCGGCCGCTCTCCATCCACGTCTACCCACACGCCCGGATGGCCCTCGAGGCGCCCCACCGTGGTCGAGTGGCCGAGCAGACCCTCGACCACTTCGATGGCAGCATCCTCGAGCCGGTGGGCGTGTGCGGGGATCGCTGCGGGGTCATCATCGATCGTCACGATGGCGTAGACGACGACCTGGCCAGGACCATGGGCCGTCACATCGCCGCCCCGATCTGTCGCAATCAGGCGCGCGCCAAGCTCATCTGGCGATCGGAGCACATGCGACGGATCGGCACGACGCCCCAAGGTGACGGTCGGCGGGTGCTCGAGCACCAGCAGCCAATCTGCCTCGTCACGGACGAGAGCCCGCTGGAGGTCGTAGGCCTCGTCGAAGTCGACACGGCCGAGCCGTCGAACCCTGAGCGCCATCAGAGGCGCGCCGACCACTGCGATCCAGCAAGGATCGCTGCAGTGGCAGACAGGAAGGATGCGGCTCGAGATGGCTCGACGATGCGGAGGTCGAAGCTCAGACCGAGCACGCCGATCGATCGGATGCCGACCGACTCTGTGCCATCACCTTCCTCGACGACGACAGGTCGACGGGTGACCGCACCGATGCCCAAGCTCGCAACCTGCGGTCCCGCCAGCGCCGGCACCGTCAACAAGATGTTGGCCGCAGCGCTCGCCGCAACTGAGAACGTCGCCCCGATGAGGTCGAACGGATCGAGCTGGTCTGCCTCGGCTCGTGCGATGACCGCGTCGAGCCCGGTGGCGATCTGGGTGACGTTGAGCTCCTCGCAGTTGCGCAGCACAGGGATAATGAGGCCACCTGCCAGTTCCACCTCTACGCCCACGTGGCGATCAGTCACGACCTCGAAGGCTGCCCCGGTGATCGTCCCATTGAGCTCAGGGAACGCTTGGAGCGCCTCGACCGCCGCATGGACCACGAACGACGTGCGACTGAGCAGCTCTGGGTGCTCTGCGAGGACGGCATCGACCGCGTCGAACGTTGCCTCGAGCGCCACGAAACCAGTCGGTGAACCACGATCGATTGAACCGAGCGCCACCAGCGGTCGTGTCACCGTGGCGTTGGCGACGTCGAGGCGCGTGATCCGACCTCCTGGACCTGAACCGTGGATGCTGCCGGCCTCGAGGCCACGCTGCTCGATGGCTCGTCGGACGAATGGGGAGGTCACCTGGCCGCTGCCCTGTCCAGCGTGCTGCGGTGCCTGCGTGCTTCGAGCTGGTGATCCCGACGCCGCCTCGGCTGCCGGCGCTTCCTGCGCAGACGTGCTGGGCGCCGGGGCCGCAGCTGCGACCTGGCCCGCATCCCCGATCACTGCAACTGTGCCGCCGACAGCAACCGTGTCGCCCTCAGGCACCACGATCTCGACCAACACGCCGGCGACGGGCGACGGCACCTCGGAGTCGACCTTGTCGGTCGACACCTCGTAGAGAGGTTCATCGCGCTCGACGGTGTCGCCGACGCCCTTCATCCACCGGATGATGATCCCTTCGGTGACTGATTCACCGAGGTCGGGAAGGATGACATCAGCCAACGTGGAGCCCCCGACCGGTCAAGGCGATCATCGTCTCGCCGAAGGTCTCCGACAGGGACGGATGTGGCTGGATGAGCGAGGCGACCTCATCAACGTTCGCCTCCCAGTTGACCGCCAGGTAGCCGGCGCCGAGCTGTTCGGTGACCCACGGGCCCACCATGTGCACGCCGAGGACCCGTCCAGCTGTCCCGTCAGGCCGACGCTCGGCGACAACCTTGACCATGCCTTCTGTCTCGCCGATGATCCGGGCGCGACCGTTGCCTCCGAACGGGTCCTTCTTGGTCACGACGTCGAAGCCCTGATCCTTGGCCTGCGCCTCGGTCAGGCCAGCGAAGGCAACTTCAGGATGGCAGTAGATGGCCCACGGGACCCTGGCGTAGTCGACCGGCACCGCTGGCTCACCGAGCATGTCCTTGATCGCCACCATCGCCTCTGCGAATGCCACATGGGCAAGCTGCGGGGATCCTGCCACGATGTCGCCGACAGCCCAGACCCCGGCAGCAGTCGTGCGCTGGTGACCATCGGCGACCACGAAGCCCCGCTCATCGGTCGCAACGCCGACGGTCTCGTCCACGAGCCCATCGGTGGCTGGCTGGCGGCCCACAGAGACGACCACCATCTCGACATCGATCCCGTCGGCGCCCTCGATCGACAACGTGGTGGAGGTGCCGTCGGCTGAGGGAACGTGCCCCGTCACCACCGCTGAGGTGATGATGCCGATGGATCGCTTCTTGAACGATCGTCCGACCTGCGATGCCACCTCGGCATCGCACCCAGCGAGGATCGAACCAAGCCCCTCGACGATCGTCACATCGCAGCCAAGATCCGAGAGCATCGAGGCGAACTCGCAGCCGATGGCCCCGCCACCGACCACTGCGGCCGACGCAGGGAGATGAGCAAGGTCGAGGAACTCGTCTGAGGTGACCACAAGCGTGCCGTCGACCTCGAGGCCGGGCAGTGTGCGGGGCGTCGACCCAGTGGCTAGCACGACGCCACGCGACGCTGTCAGCACGGTGCCATCATCGGCACCACCGCTGATCGACACCGTGCCGTCTGCGGCGAGATAGCCCCGACCTTCGAGGACCGTCACCGTCCGGTTCTTGAGCGTGGCTGAGAGTCCCTTGAAGAGTAGGTCGACGACCTCTGCCTTCCGACGCTGGCTCACTGAGAAGTCGATGCTCGCCTCGCCGGTCTCGACACCGAAGGACTGGGCATCGCCGACAGTCCGCCACACCGCCGCTGTCTCAAGGAACTCCTTGGCAGGGATGCAGCCGCGGTGCAGGCAGGTGCCGCCGACCTTGTCTTGCTCGATCAGGGCGACGTCGAGCCCACACGAGGCTCCATAGAGTGCGGCCGCGTAGCCCCCGGGCCCTCCGCCGATCACAACCACATCGTGCGTTGCAGCCTCGGTTGGCATCCGGATCGACCTCCTTGCATCAGGTCAGCGAGCTGCTGGCCTTGCCTCTGATGCTACCGAGCCGCTGGCCACGGGCTTCCGCTGCGCTCAGGCAGGCGATCGGAAGGGAAGCTGGGTACGCGCCGCTGTCGTGGCGAGCTCATCGACCACGTCGTTCCATCGGTCACCCGAATGACCCTTGACCCAGCGGAAAGCAATCTGACGCGAGTCGTCGAGCCCAACCGAGAGCAGCTGCTCCCAGAGCTCACGGTTCGCGACCGGCTTGCCCTGAGAGTTCTTCCATCCGCGCCGCTGCCAGCCTGCCCACCACCGATCCTGGAAGCACTTGACCACGTAGGTCGAATCGCTGACGATCTCGAGGTCGCCGGTCGGGTGCGCCTTGATGGCCTCAAGCGCGGCGGTGATCTCCATCCGCTGGTTCGTGGTCATCGGGTCTGCGCCTGCAGCCTGTGCTCCGTCCGGCACGGCCCAACCCCACCCGCCTGGTCCTGGGTTCCCGAGGCATGAGCCATCGGTGTAGATCGTGATCACCGAGGCAGCCACGCCTGCGGATCGCTGGTCATGTCGGTCACGTGCTTGGGGAGTTTGCCAGCCACCACGTCAGCCAGCGTCACGTTGTCGAGGACGCCACGAAGCGCAGCCCTCACCGCCACCCAGACCTCCTGCAGGTTGGCGGCGGCGCCGTCATAGGTGGTGTCCTCAGGCCGAAGACCCCGCACCTCTGCGAGCGGGCCAGCGAGGGCTCGTAGCACCTCGGCGATCGAGATCTGGTTCGCAGGACGCGCCAGCCGATACCCGCCCTCGGCCCCTCGCTGCGAGGCGACCAGTCCCGACCTTCGCAGGTCGTTCATGATGGCTCCGAGGAAGCGAGGTGGCAGCCCCTGCTCGCCAGCGAGCGCCTCGGCGGTCCGGGGCTCGCCGCTGGAAGCGAGGATCAGAAGCGCCCGCACGCCGTAATCAGCTTTCGCCGGGATCTGCATGGCCCCATTGTGCACCCTCGACCGCTCGATCGATGACACCTCGGACTGTGGGCCAGGAGAGCGAGCCCTACGATTGCGACCATGATGCTCTGGCTCACCGGTGATCAACCTGCTGACGAACTGCTCTCGTCGAGCCCCCTGGCCTTGCTGCTCGGCATGGTGCTCGATCAGCAGGTGCCGCTTGAGCGTGCATTCAAGGCACCAGCGGAGCTTGAGCGCAGGCTCGGTCAGCCACTCGACGCGGCCTCCATCGCGGCACTCGACCCTGAGCACCTCGCCACCGTCTTCGCAGCACCGCCTGCACTCCACCGCTTCCCGAGCTCGATGGCGCGTCGGTGCCACGACGTCTGCGCGATCGTTGCTGACCAGTACGGCGGCGACGCTGCCGCCATCTGGATGTCTGCCAGCTCAGGAGCAGAGCTGTTTCGCCGGATGAAGGCACTGCCCGGATTCGGGGACATGAAAGCGAAGATCTTTATCGCTCTCCTCGGCAAACAGCGCGGCCTCGAGGTGCCCGGATGGGAAGAGGTCTCGGCCCCCTACTCGGAGCCCGGTGCCACACGCTCGATCGCTGACATCACCGATCAGGCGAGCCTCGAGGCTGTGCGAGCGTTCAAGGCCTCGATGAAGAAGAAGCAGGCTCGGTGACCAACCCGCTCGCTCTGCGACGCCTGTACCTGTGCACCCCGCTTCGAGACGACCTGCCGACCTTCGTCGCCGAGGCGATCGCAGGTGGCGTCGATATCGTGCAATTGCGCGAGAAGCACGCTGACGCAGCCACGATCCTGTCGGCAGCACGCGTTCTCAACGCGATCTGCGAAGACGTCGACGTCCCGTTCATCCTCAACGACCGACCAGATCTTGCGCTCGAGCTCGGCTGCAGCGGCGTTCATGTCGGACAAGACGACGCGCCCGTCTCGCTGTGCCGTCAGATCTTGGGTCCTGATGCCATCGTCGGACTGTCGACTCATGCCCCGCATGAGCTTGAGGTCGGCATGACGACGAGTGCCACCTACCTCTCCGCCGGGCCCATCGAGGCAACCCCGACGAAGCCGGGAAGGGCCGGAACCGGTCGTGGCTATGCCGTCAGCGCGACCAGGCTGGCTGAGGTCCCGGTCTTCGTCACGGGCGGCGTCAGCGCCGAGACCATCCCCTCACTTGTCGCCGCCGGACTCGAGCACTTCGTCGTCGTCAGGGCACTCACCGAGGCAACTGATCCGAGGAGAGCAGCAGCTGAGCTGCGTGATGCCATCGATCGGACGATCGACGCCTAGCGACGTCGATCAAGCCATCCGAGGATGGTCGCCACCATGCGCGGGTCGGCTCGGAGCCAGTGGCCACCACCCTGGATGATCCGCAGCTCGGCCCGACCACCTGCCGCATCGAGCAGCTGCCTCGCAGCGGTAGCCGGCACCACCGTGTCGACAGCACCGTGGACGATCATCAGGTGCCGAGGCGGGATCTGTGCGATCGACCCGAGGGGATCGAGTTCGAGGACGCCTCGGAGCAGGTCGTCTGGTGCCTCGAGAGGCTGGTCGCCGACGACCCCGGCACTCGCACAGGCAGCAGCGAACAGGTCCGCGGGACCACACCACCCTGTGAGATCGGCCGGTGTTGCCATCGTCACCACGCCGCGGATCCGCTCGTCAGCGGCCGCCACCGAGAGTGAGAGCGAGCCGCCAAAGCCGAAGCCCGCGAGCGAGGCACCGCTGAACCCGGGGAGTGCCGAGTCAAGGACCGCGGTGAGGTCGTCTCGCCAGCCCTGGGCCGAGAAGGTGCCAGGCGTATCGCCCACGCCGCGCAGCGAGGGCACGACAGCTGTCCAGCCGGTCTCGCCTGCGATGCGCTCCGCGAGCTCAGGCAGCAACCGACTTGCCAGCCGGCCACCACCACGACTGAGCGGCAGGCCATGGCACAGGACGATCAGCTGGCCCGCGGCCACGCCGGAAGGAGGCGTCGCCACCTCGAGCCCGATGGGGCCTGCGTTCCCTTCGATCTCCCTGCGCTCGAGCGCCATAGCGACGCTGGGCAGTTCTAGATGCCGAGCTCGGTGGCGAGGATCTCGCGATGGTAGGCGGGGTCGCCGAGCAAGAGCTCGGACGACTTTGCCCGCTTGAAGTAGAGGTGCGCTGGGTGCTCCCAGGTGAACCCGATCCCACCGTGGATCTGGATGTTCTCACCCGCAGCGTGGAAGTACGCATCTGAGCAATAGGACTTCGCCAGGCTGGCCACGACCGGCAACTCGTCGTTGTCCTCAGCCGCCGCCCATCCGGCGTAGTAAGCGGCAGACTTCGCCGACTCGACCTCGAGCAGGATGTCGGCGCACTTGTGCTTGATGGCCTGGAACGAACCGATAGGGCGACCGAACTGGATCCGGCTCTTCGCATAGTCGACCGAGCTCTCGAGACAGCGCTGGGCTCCCCCGACCTGCTCCGCAGCCAGAGCGACTGCCGCCAGCTGCAGCGTCTTTGTGAGACCGGCTGCAGCGCCACCGTCGGTGCCGATCAGGGTCGCCGGTGTGTTCTCGAAGGTCAGCTCTGCCTGCTTGCGGGTCTGGTCCATGGTGGACAGCGAGACTCGGGTGAGCCCCGGGGCATCGCCTTCGACGGCGAAGAGGCTCAGGCCGGCGTCAGTTCGTGCGGCGACCAGGATCAGGTTGGCCACGTGGCCATCGAGGACGTAACGCTTCGTCCCATTGAGGACCCATCCATCACCGCTCTTTGTCGCCGGCAGCTCGATGGACTCGAGGTCCCACCGGCCAGAGGGCTCGGTGAGAGCCAGCGTCGCGATCGTCTTACCAGCGGCGATCCCGGGGAGGTGCGCCGCCTTCGCCTCATCGTCGCCACTGGTCAGCAGCGCGTTGGTGGCCAGCGCCACCGTCGAGAAGTACGGCGCGCACAGCAGCGCGGCGCCCATCTCCTCGAGGACCACGATCAGCTCGACGTAGGTGAAGCCGGCGCCGCCGAACTCCTCTGGGATGATGAGTGCCTGGAGGCCGAGCTGCTCGGCCATCTGCGACCACACCGCAGGGTCGTAGCCGTCCTCGGTGGCCATGAGCGCCCTGACCTCGGTCTCAGGAGACTTCTCGGCCAAGAAGCGGTTGACCATCCGGCGGAGCTCGTCCTGCTCCTCGTTAAAGGCGAAGTTCATCTCGAGACCCTTTCGGTGACGTCGGTCGGAGCCAGGACAGTGCGCCTCGACCCGGCGTCAGTTCTACTACGGGCGAGGCAGGTCGGACCAGCGGAGGCTGTGCGGCGGGTTCTTCCGTGCTGTGAGATCCTGAGTGAATGCTGACGAGCGAGCTGATCTACGAGGATGCAGCGGCCGAGGTCCACCAGACGGTGGTCGGCCCATTTGAGAACAACGTCTACATCGTGCGATGCCGACAGTCGGGCGAGGCCGTCCTGATCGACGCCGCCGACGAGCACGAGTACCTCCTCGAGCTCTCGAAGCGGCTCGGGGTCACCAAGGTGCTCGAGACCCATGGCCACCACGACCACATCCAGGCCGTGCCGGCCATGCGCCAGGCAGGTATCGAGGTCCTCGTCGCGCCAGGCGACGCCGCAATGCTGCCCTCCTATGACCTCGTCCTCGACGATGACGCAGGCTTCAAGGTCGGCAAGCTAGAGCTGGTGACGATCGCAACACCGGGCCACACGCCCGGCTCGATGTGCTTCTCGCTCACTGGCACCCCCTTGTTGTTCTCTGGCGACACCCTCTTCCCTGGCGGACCTGGGGCGACACGGTTCGACCACTCGAGCTTTGACGACATCATCACCTCCATCTCGACTCGCCTCTTCGAGCCGTTCAGCGGCGCGACCTCGGTGCTTCCTGGTCACGGCGTGGCCACCACCATCGGTGCCGAGCGCCCCCACCTCGGCGAATGGATCGAGCGTGGCTGGTGAGGCACGAGACGAATTCCTGACCTCGCCACTAGTGTTTTCCACATGACGACGCCGCTTCTCGAGGTCACTGGCCTGCACGCAACCGCGGATGGCACCGAGATCCTCAAGGGCATCGACCTCTCTGTCGGCGAACGAGAGGTCCATGCTCTTATGGGTCCCAACGGCGCAGGAAAGTCCACGCTCGCCTCGACGCTGCTCGGCAGCCCTGCCTACGAGGTCACGGCGGGGACGATCCGGCTGAACGGCGAGGATGTCACCACCTGGTCCGCCGATGTGAGGGCGAAGGCCGGCATGTTCCTCGCCTTCCAGCACCCCGAATCCATCCCTGGCGTCTCGGTGACGCAGTTCCTCCGTCAGGCCATGCAAGCTCGTCGGGACCTCGACGAGCTGAGCGTGCTCGAGGTGCGCCTCGAGATGGGCGAGTGGATGGACCGCCTCCGGATGGATCCCTCCTTCGCCGAGCGCCACCTCAACGAGGGCTTCTCCGGCGGTGAGCGAAAGCGAAACGAGATCCTCCAGATGGCACTGCTCGAGCCGACCCTGGCGATCTTGGACGAGACCGATTCGGGCCTCGACGTCGATGCCCTCAAGATCGTCGCCGACGGCGTCGCCACGGTGCGAGAGCACCGACCCGAGCTCGGCGTGCTCGTGGTCACGCACTACCAGCGCTTGCTCAGCGAGCTCCAGCCCGACTTCGTCCATGTTCTCATCGACGGCGTCATCGTGGAGACCGGTGGTGCCGAGCTGGCACGAGAGATCGAGGCACAGGGCTACGACCGGTGGCGACCGTGAGCGGCACGCTCGACGTCAACGCGATCCGTCGCGACTTCCCCCTGCTCGAGCGCCAGAGCCACGGCCACCGCCTCTCCTATCTCGACTCTGGGGCCTCGTCGCTCCCACCGCATGCGGTCGTGGAGGCAATGGCCACCTACTACGAGACCACGCACGCCAACGTCCATCGAGGCGTCTATGAGACAGCAGAGGAGGCAACTCGACTCTACGAAGATGCTCGACGGACCGTCGGCCGCTTCCTCGGCGCAAGCCATCCGACTCGTGAGATCGCGTTTACCAAGAACACCACCGAGGCCATCAACCTGCTCGCCCACAGCTGGGGCGGCGCCAACCTCGGCGAAGGTGACGTCGTCGTGCTCTCGATCATGGAGCATCACGCCAACATCGTGCCGTGGCAGATGCTGGCCGCCGCCAAGGGCATCGAGCTTCGGTGGCTTGGCCTCACCGACGAGCTGCGGCTCGACCTCGATGGCCTCGACGAGGCGCTCGACGGCGCAAAGCTGCTCTCGATCACTGCGATGTCGAACGTGCTCGGGACCATCAACCCAATCGGCGATCTTGCCCGAGCAGCCCATGACGCAGGCGCCCTGATCCACGTGGACGGGGCACAAGCGGTGCCCCACCTTCCCACCGATGTCGTTGCCAGCGAGCTCGACTTCCTCTCATTCTCGGGCCACAAGATGCTCGGTCCGACTGGCATCGGGGTCCTCTACGGCAAGGCCGAGCTGCTCGCAGCGATGCCGCCCTTCCTCGGCGGAGGCGGCATGATCTTGGACGTCCGAACCGATCGCTTCACTGCTGCCGAGGCTCCCCAGCGCTTCGAGGCCGGGACGCCGCCGATCGCAGAGGCAGTGGGCTTGGCAGAGGCTGTCCGCTACATCGACAGCATCGGGATCACATCGATCAGGGCCCATGAGCTCGAGTTGACCTCATACGCCCTCGACGCCCTCGACGGTGTGGCGAACGGACACCTCACGGTGCACGGCCCGCCGGCTGGTCCTGATCGAGGCGGCGTGCTCTCGATCACGCTTGATGATGTCCACGCTCACGACGTCGCACAGATCCTCGACTCCGTCGGCGTCTGCGTCCGCCCAGGCCACCACTGTGCCAAGCCGCTGATGCGGCACCTCGGGGTGCAGGCGACGGCCCGCGCCTCGTTCGGGCTGTACAACGGAACAGACGACGTTGATGCTCTGGTCGAAGGCCTCGAGCAGGCAACTACATTGTTCGGGTGAACAGGGAGCGACGTGATGGCTGATCTTGAGGAGCTCTACAGGGAGATCATCCTCGACCACTACCGCTCACCTCGGAACCGAGGCGAGCTGACGGACGAGGCAGCACTGCGCGCTGAGGGCTTCAACCCTCTGTGCGGCGACGAGATCCTCATCACGCTCCACGTCGACCACGGTGTCTTGAGCGACATCAAGATCTCGGGACAGGGCTGCTCGATCAGCCAGTCATCTGCCTCGTTGATGTCCGCCGCGGTCAAGGGCAAAAGCCTTGACGAGGTCCGTCAGATCATCGCCACGTTCAAGACCCTCATGACGGTGCACGAGGCGCAACTCGAGGACGGCGACGCTGAGCCTGAAGCCGTCGATCTGCGCAAGCTCGGCGAGTTGGCTGCCCTCCAGGGCGTCGTCAAGTTCCCGATGCGGATCAAGTGCGCGACCCTCGGTTGGAACACACTGACCCAGTGCCTCGACGACGCGTCGCTCTAGGGCTGCTGCTCACCCACTAGGCGGCCGGGCACGGCGAAGGATCGAACGAAGGCTGTGTCGTCGTGATCGGCGCCGGTGCGCCGCTCGCCCCTCCCCCTGAACCCGACGGTGCCGCCGCAGGCTGCGATGTCGTGGTGGTCACCGACGGTGGCTGCGGCGTCTCCAAGTTCTCATTCGGCGGCGGCGTCGAAGGTCGGCTGAGCTGCGAGCCGAAGATCGACGCCAGCATCTGCTGCGCCGCAGGCTGTTGGACGAAGAGGACGTCGCCCCAGGTGTTGGTGGCGAGCCCGTCGGTCGGCAAGGTCTGTGTCGCCATAGCGCCAGGATCAAGGCTCTTGTAGTGCCAGAGCAAGTCGAGAGCATCGAGGTAGGACATCGACGAGTCGACCTGCACGCCGGCTGGCACGGCGCCCAAGAACGAGTTGATCGTCAGGGGGTTGACCTGATGCTTGGCCGCGCTCGTGAGCGCCCGCAAGAACGCCCCTTGTCGGTGGATCCGACCGAAGTCGCTGGTACCGTCGGTGAGCCATTGACCGCTGACCTCGTACTCGAAGTGCCTGCTTCGACTCACCGCAAGCGCCTGGGTGCCATCGAGATGCTGGCAGCCAGGCGTCGTGATGGACAGTCCGGAGTAGGCGTCGCGCGATGGATAGGGAAAGTTCATCCAGACGCCGCCAAGCGCATCGGTGGCGGCGACGAAACCTGCGAAATTCACCTCCACGACGTGATTGATCGGGATGCCGAAGTTCGACTTGATGATCGACACCAAGGAGCTTGGCCCGGCGTCAAAGGCGGTGTTGATTCGATTGAAGGTCCCGACCTGTGAGGCGAGCACCCCTGCCGAGATCATCGTGTCTCGAGGGATTGAGAGGATCTGAACCGAGCCAGAGGCGGGATCGAGGTGCCAGATCATGTCGACGTCAGACCGCTGTCCCGATACTTGGCCGGCTCCCGCCTGGGCAGCGAGCTGACCCGTCAAGCCAGAACGGGAGTCAGAGCCGATGACGAGGATGTTGATCGGCTGGCCCGAGACCACCGGGGTGAGGCCGGCAACGGTCGGCATACGGAGTTGGCTGTAGCGCCAATAGCCGTAGCCGAGGAAACCCCCGAGCAGCAGCACCACACAGAGCGACCCGATGAGGGCGATCCGACCCCACCGACGACGGCGGCGACGGGGCTGCTGGGGCAAGGGCTGACTGGCCGGTGGCTCGTCAGGGGGTCGACCAGCACCTCCCGATCGAGTGCGGCGCGCAGGTTGTGCCTGATCGCCGAGTCGTCGGAGACCTTCGAGATCCGGCCTCGAGCGTCGTCGGTGGTCGTCAGCGGGCACGAGGCGAACCTACCAACGAGCCTCGTGTCGACCTCGTCACCTGAGGATCAGCCGAGAAAGCGGGCGTAGCCCTCCGCCTCGATCTCGTGCGCCAGCTCCGGGCCGCCGGTCTCGACGATCCGGCCCTGGGCCAGCACATGGATGACGTCAGGACGCAGCTCCTCGAGGAGGCGGTGGAAGTGGGTCACCGCAAGGACACCGAGCCCCCACTCCTCAGTCGCCGCTTCGACCCGTCGGGCCACTGCGCCGAGTGCGTCGACGTCGAGTCCCGAGTCGATCTCGTCCAGAATCGCGAAGGCGGGCTTGAGGACGGCCATCTGCACGATCTCATTCCGCTTCGCCTCGCCGCCCGAGAGATCGACGTTGAGCGGCCGGTTGAGGAGATCAGGTCGGAGGCCCACTGCAGCAGCCTCACTGGCCAGCGCTTCTTCGATGCCGTCGAATGACGCTCCTGCGGCAACCAGCGCATCCGCCAGGCTCACACCCGGCACCTCGATGGGCTGCTGCAACGCGAGGAACAGCCCAGCCTTTGCGCGGGTCGACGGTGGCTCACCAACGAGCTCGACGCCGTCAATGGTGATAGATCCCCTAGTCACGATCGTCCCGGGTCGACCCATGATGGCGTGCGAGAGCGTCGACTTGCCCGAGCCGTTCGGTCCCATGATCACGTGTACCTCGCCGGACGAGACCTCAAGGTCGACGCCGTCGAGGACATGTCGTCCTGCGACGTCAGCAGTCAGTCCGACGATCTTGAGGACGCTCATCGCAGTTCCACCTCCACACGACCGTCAGTCACGCCGGCGCTGTAGACCGCGACCGGCTTGGTCGCCGGCAGGGAGCACGGCTCACCGGTGGTGAGGTCGAAGATCGCGCCGTGCCGCACGCACTCGATCTCGCGCTCGTCGGCGAAGACCTCGCCCTCTGACAACGAGAAGTCCTCGTGACTGCAGCGATCCGCCACACAGAGCACGTCGTCGCCGATCCGGACAACGCACAACCGGGCACCGTCGACGTCGAAGCGCCTGGCCTCGCCGTCGATGAGGTCATCGAGTTGGCACACCGTCACCGTGCTCATCGCAGCCCCGCTCCTTCGAGGCGCTCATCGAGCACCTCGCCGACGACGCCGCGAGCACCGATGATGCTGCTTCGCTCCAGCAGGTCGGTGAAGAACCCACGCACCAAGAGTCGCTCGGCGTCGACAGGCTCGATCCCTCGGGCCTCGAGGTAGAAGCGCTGATCCTCGTCGAGCGGACCGACCGTGGATGCGTGTGAGCATCGGACGTCGTTCTCCGCGATATCGAGGTTCGGGACGCTGTCAGCGTGTGCACCATCTGAGAGCACGAGGTTGTGGTTCGTCTGGTTGGCGTCGGCCCTGCTCGCGCCGTGTCGCATCGTGATCAGCCCGGTGTAGATGCTGCGCGAGTCTCCGGTGACCGCACCCTTGCAGAGCAGGTCGGAGGTCGTCCGAGGCGCCTCATGGATCTGATGGGTCCGCAGGTCGTGGATCTGGTCAGCTGTCCCGAGGTAGGTCGATCGCAAGACGCTCGAGGCGCCCTGTCCGGCGAGGGTCACGTCGGTGCGGCAACGGTCGTAGGCGGCGCCGAGGCCCGCCGTGAGCTGCGTCACCACGCCATCTCGGCCAACTCGTGCCTTGACCGTTCCAAGGTGCCACGATGCGTCGTCGAGCAGCTGGATGGAAGCGTGGGCCACATGGGCGCCGTCGTCGACGAGCAGCTCGGTCACCGGTGCGCTGAGCGTTGTGTCGCCACCCCCGACCCACGCCTCGATGACGGTCACCGACGAGCCTGGTGCTGCCCTGACGATGGTCCGGCGCGCCTGGACACCGCCGGCGAGGTTGTGCACGATCACGATCGGTGTGCTCGAGAGCCTGGCTCGGGGCACATCAATGACGATGCCGTCATCGATGCTGGCCAATGAGAGCGCAGCGACGAACTCGTCGGCGGGCGCAGCGCTGCCGAGGAGCACTGCCCCCTCAGGGTGGGCCGAGAGGCTCGACACCGACACCCCGTCCACGTCGGACGCTCCAGCCAAGAGCGCTGCAGCGTCGATCCGGACGCCGATCCCCTCCAGGCCTCCAAGCGTGCGCGCCTGTGTCCCTGTGGCGCCAGGAAGGAAGACTCCGAGGTCGAGATCATCGATCGGCGAGTAGCGCCACACTTCGGCCGAGCTCGAGGGTGCTGGCGACGTTGCCAGCCAGTTCGCCGCGTCCTGACGAGCAGCCACGAGCCATGCCGGCCCACCGCGGGCAGCCGTGGACTCGGGGGTTGGCAGGGACACGTGCAACGACCTCTCAGGGGCTCAACTCGACACTTGCGAGCGTGGGTGAGTGTAGCGGCGACACCGTCGCCTCGAGCCACTTGTGACAGGGCTGAACGCCTAGGCTCAGTGCGATCGCCAACCTCCGAGGAGTCGCATGAGCGCTGCACACTTCGAGTCCACCGTCCTGTCGACCGAGCTTGACGGGCATGTGGCCACGCTCTGGCTCGACCGGCCTGACGCAGGCAACGCTATGGGACCCGAGTTCTGGGTCGACCTCCCCCGGATCGTCGAATCGCTCTGCGACGACCACGAGGTCCGCTGCATCGTGCTTGCGGCGAAGGGCAAGCACTTTTCAGTTGGCCTCGACTTGAAGGCGATGGCGGGACCGCTCATGGGTGGCAGTGGAAGTGGTGGTGGTGCCTCGAGCCACGCCACCAAGAACGCTGCCCTCAACAAGCAGATCAAGTCGATGCAGGCGTCGGTCTCGTCCGTGGCTGCAGCACGGGTCCCGGTCATCGCCGCTGTGCACGGTGCGTGCATCGGTGGAGGCGTCGACCTGATCGCAGCCTGTGACATCAGGCTCGCGTCGAGCGACGCCTCGTTCTCTGTTCGAGAGGCCAAGGTCGCGATCGTCGCCGACATCGGCAGCCTCCAGCGCCTGCCCTCCATCATCGGCGGTGGCCACGTGGCGGAGTTGGCCCTCACGGGCAAGGACATCGATGCCGCTCGCGCGGCCGAGATCAACCTGGTCAACCACGTCATCGATGGTGGGAGCGACGATGTCCTGGCTGCAGCAATGGAGATGGCTGCTGACATCGCGGCCAATTCACCCCTGGCGGTCGAGGGGACCAAGCGGGTGCTCGCAGCCAACGACGGCCACACGATCGCCGAAGGGCTCGACTTCGTGGCCGACTTCAACACGATGTACATCAACTCGAACGACCTCATCGAGGCGATGACATCGTTCATGGAGAAGCGACCGGGGAACTACACCGGCACCTGACCGCTCAGCGGCCGAAGCGCCACCAGCGACGACCCTCTTTGCGAGCCTCGGCCTCCTGCTCCGCTCGAACCTCCGAGAGGACGTCGGGGGCGACATCGTTCACGATGTCCTCGGCTGAGTCGAGGACAGAGGCGATGGCACCTGGCGGCACATCTGGCTCTGGCTCAATCGCCGGCTCGATGAGCGACCCGTGGGCCCAGCCGACGTCCGCCAGCCGCGGTGCGTAGGCCTCGCAGTTCTCGGGGCAGCGCCACGGGGCCTCGGGAGCGAGGTCGAGCTGGCAGAAGCGCGCCACCTCACCCGACTCGTAGGTCCTCGACTGGAAGTGCTTGCATTGCTCTCGCATCGCCATCAACCAATGGTGCCACCTCGAGCGACCTCAGGGTCGCCAGGGTCGGCCGGTAGGATCCTTCGATGCCGCGATTCGATCTTGAGATCCGTGATTTCCTCTCCCCTGAGGAGATCGACGATGCATCGGTGCTCGCTGCTCGGGCCTTCTACACCGATCCGTTCTTCGTCCACCTGGCTCCGCCTCCCATGCTCCGCTCCCGAGGCCTGGCGATCTTCATGAGGTCGACCCTCAAGAACCTTGGGTCAGGCGGCACCGTCATGAACGCCCGCGTCGATGGCAAGTTGGCAGGCATCGGCACCTGGGTCGCACCTGGCGGCTACCCGTACCCTGCTCGCCAGCAGGTCGGACAGCTACTGGGCACACTCCGAGCCTTTGCCCCGCGGCCTCAGATGATGCCGATCGGGATGCGGTACGTGCGGGCGATCGAGAAGGCACACCCGAAGGGCCCGATTTGGTACCTGGCGGTGCTCGCCACGGACCCCGAGTACCAGCGCGCCGGTGTGGGCACCGCCCTGGTCGAGCCGATCCTCGATCGGTGCGACGCCGAGGGCGTCGATGCCTACCTCGAGACTCAGAAGGAAGACAACCTCTCGTACTACCGGCGTTTCGGCTTCGAGGTCGTCGAGCGGCTCACCCCGGTGAAGGACGGACCGCCGCTGTGGACCCTACGACGGCCCACTAAGGGCTAACCGATTGAGCCCTCCATCTGGAGCTCGATCAAGCGACTCCACTCGACGGCGTACTCCATAGGCAGCGTCCTGGTCACCGGCTCGATGAAGCCATTGACGATCATCCCCATCGCCTGGCTCTCGGTGAGGCCACGGCTCATGAGGTAGAAGAGCTGGTCGTCGCCGACCTTCGAGACGGTCGCCTCGTGGCCAATCGAGGCGTCGCGCTCAGCGACCTCCATGTAGGGCTTGGTCTCCGACACCGACTCGTCGTCGAGCAGCAGCGCATCGCAGCGAACGAACGACTTGGCGCCGGTGGCGCCCTCGTCGACATGGACGAGTCCTCGGTAGGTGGTGATGCCGCCGTCCTTGGAGATTGACTTGCTGACGATCGTCGACGTCGTCTCGGGAGCGGCGTGGACCATCTTGGCGCCAGCATCCTGGTGCTGACCCTCGCCGGCGTACGCCACCGACAGCACCTCGCCGGATGCCTTGGGACCCATGAGGTAGACGCTCGGGTACTTCATGGTGAGCCGAGACCCGATGTTCCCGTCGATCCACTCGACGTGCGCTTCAGCCTCAGCACGGGCCCGCTTGGTCACGAGGTTGTAGACGTTGTTCGACCAGTTCTGGATGGTGGTGTAGGTGATGCGGCTCCCGGGCAGCGCGACGAGCTCGACGACTGCTGAGTGCAGTGAGTCTGTCGAGTAGACGGGTGCTGAGCAGCCCTCGACGTAGTGCACCTGGCTGCCCTCATCCGCGATGATCAGGGTCCGCTCGAATTGACCCATGTTCTCCGCGTTGATGCGGAAGTACGCCTGGAGCGGCTGGTCCACCACGACACCGGGTGGCACGTAGATGAACGATCCACCCGACCACACCGCGGAGTTGAGCGCTGCGAACTTGTTGTCGTTCGGGGGGATGACCGACCCGAACCACTTCTTGACCAGCTCAGGGTGCTCCCTGACCGCGGTGTCCATGTCGGTGAAGATCACACCCATCGACTCAAGATCGGCGCGGTTGCGGTGGAAGACGACCTCAGACTCGTACTGCGCTGTCACGCCGGCGAGGTACTTGCGCTCCGCCTCGGGGATGCCGAGCTTCTCGTAGGTGTTCTTGATCGCGTCTGGCAGGTCTGTCCACTCCTTGACCTGCTGATCCGTGGGCTTGATGTAGTAGTAGATGTCGTCGAAGTCGAGGTCCGGCATGTTGACGGCGAACCACTTGGCCATCGGTCGACGGTCGAACCGCTTCAGCGCAGAGAGACGAAAGTCCCTCATCCACTCCGGCTCCTTCTTGATCGCCGACATCTCGCGGACGATCGCCTCGTTGATCCCCTTCTTCGGCTTGAAGACATAGTCTTCGGCATCCGACCAGCCGAGCTGGTACTTGCCGAGATCAAGATCACCGATGGCCATGAGTCCTCCAGTGCGGGTCTCCGGCGCTCGCCGGGATTAGCACTACTCAGATAGTAGCAATCCCCTCCGCGGGCGGTAGCGCTCGGGGTGAGGCTCCTGGCTGGCAGGATCATCACCCATGGACACGACTCCCCTGCCACTCGCCGAACGCCGCTTGACCACGACCACGACCCACGGCGACACCCGCGTCGATGAGTACAGCTGGCTCCGAGACAAGGAGGATCCCGACACGCTCGCGTATCTCGAGGCAGAGAACGAGCACACCGAGACGGTGTTGGCCCATCTGGCAGATCTCAGAGAGCAGCTCTTCGCCGAGATGAAGTCGCGGATCGTCGAGACCGACCTGTCGGTCCCTGTCCGGCGGGGTGGGTGGTGGTACTACGCACGCACCGAAGAGGGAAAGAACTACCCCATCCACTGCCGGCGTCCAGCCGGGCCCTCCGACGAGATTGTGCCGCTTGATCCGCCGCCGGCTGGCGAGGAGATCGTGCTGCTTGACGAGAACGAGGAGGCAGGCGGCGACGACTTCTTCAGCGTCGGGATTCTGTCGGTCTCTCCCGACCACTCCACGCTTGCCGTCGCCATCGATCGCCTCGGCGACGAGCGCTACCGCCTTGAGTTCCGCTCGCTCACCGACGGCACCAGGTCGACCGAGGTGATCGAGGATGTCGCCTACGGCTTCGCATGGTCGAACGATTCGGCCACCGTCTTCTACACCCGAGTCGACGAGGCGTGGCGTCCTCACCAGGTGTGGCGCCACGAGATCGGCTCCCCAGCCGACCGCGACGAGCTGGTGCTCCAGGAGGATGACGCCCGCTTCAACGTCGGTCTCGGCAAGAGCCGCGACCACGCGTGGATCGTGGTGTCGGTCGCGTCGTCGTCGACGAGCGAGACCTGGGGCATCGACGCCACATCACCCTCGAGCCAGCCGATCCTGCTGGCAGAGCGGGTCCAGGGCGTGGAGCATGGCTTCGAGCATGTGACGGAGGCCAGTGGCCGACGTCGATGGCTTCGGGTCATCAACGACGCTGGCGCCCTCGACTTCCGAGTCGAGGTCGCTGACGACGACGGTGTCCCGCCGACGACGTGGTCGACCGCGCTGGCGCACCGTGCCGGCGTGCGAATCGAAGACCTCGATCACTTCGCTGGTTGCCTCGTCGTCTCTGAGCGGGCAGATGCCGAGACGAGGCTCCGCATCTTCGACATGGCCGAGGGGAGCCTTGACACGGTGCTCGACCTCGAGTCGAGCTGGGTGGTGGAAGCAGAGCGACCACCCGCGACGACCTGGCTCGGGGCCAATCCGGAGCACACGACGACGAGGCTCCGCTTCGGACAGACCTCGATGGTTACACCATCGGCTGTCTGCGAGATCGATGTCACCACTCGGGCAGTCACCGTGCTCAAGCGGCAAGAAGTCTTGGGGGGCTACGACCCCACTGCGTATGTCACGTATCGCGACTGGGCCGTGGCCGACGATGGCACTCGAATCCCTGTGACCCTGGTCCACTCGAGGTCACTGCTGGCGCAAGGAGGTGCTGCAGGTGATCCGCCAGCGGTTCCTGCGCCCTGCCTCCTCTACGGCTACGGGTCCTACGAGGCGTCGATGGATCCGAGCTTTTCCCCATTTCGCCTCTCGCTCCTCGACCGAGGCGTCATCTTCGCCATCGCACATGTTCGAGGTGGTGGCGAGATGGGACGGCGCTGGTACGACGAGGGGCATCTCGCGCACAAGCAGAACAGCTTCAGCGACTTCGCTGCTGTGGCGGAGCATCTCATCGACCGAAAGATCACCGAAACAGCGCGCCTCGCCGGTCGTGGCGGCTCAGCCGGCGGTCTCTTGATCGGCGCGGTCGCCAACCAACACCCTGAACTCTTCTGCGCGCTGCTGGCAGAGGTCCCCTTCGTCGACGCACTCAACTCGATCCTGGATCCGTCGCTGCCGCTGACGGTGGGTGAATACGAAGAATGGGGCAATCCCACCGACGACCCAGTGGCCTACGCCACGATAAAGGCCTACGCGCCCTATGAGAACGTCCGGTCGACCGACCCCAGCGGAGAACCGTTCACCTACCCCCCGATGCTGCTCACCGGCGGCCTCAACGACACACGAGTCGGCTTCTGGGAGCCCGCCAAGCTGTGCGCCCGGCTCAGGCACGCCAATCCTGCGAATCCGATCCTGCTCCGCATCGAGATGGGCGCTGGCCACGGCGGCCCCTCTGGTCGCTACGACGCCTGGCGAGAAGAGGCCTTCGTTCTGGCCTGGCTCCTTGAACAGCTCGACGCTACGGCGCCTGCGTCGTCGTAGTCACCGGCGCGGACGTCGTCGTGGTCGGCGCCGACCCGGTGGTCGGAGTGGTCGACGTCGAGGGAGCGAGGGTCAGCACCAGTGGCGTCGAGAACCCTTGCGGGAAGACCACCGGGATGCCGCTGACGCTGACGGTGGCGAGCGCCGGCGCACCCAGCGAGACGTCGATGGAGCTGGTCGCTTTGATCACCTGCGGTGATCCGGGCTGGATCGAGCCGGCGAAGAGCTGCGCTCCCCCGTTCGACGCGGTGACGATCGTCCAGCACGGTCCTGTCGTGGCCTTGATCGTCACCTCGAAGCTCGACCCGGGGATCGCATAGGTCGCGCTGGTCGCCGTGGAGCTCTCGGGCTGGTACGACGTGACCTTCGGCGCACTCGTCGAGGTGGTCGTGGAGGTCGCCCTCGTCGTCGACGTGTGGGGATGCGTTGTCGTCGTGCTCTTCGTGTTTGAAGAGGACGACGAGCCGATCAACGCACCGATCACCACGATGGCGACGATCGCCACACCAGCGATCGCACCCACGATGATCTGTCGATTCTCAAAGCGAGGCCTGCTCTGCATCCGCTCGATGGCCCAGGTTGGCGCCTCATGGCCACGCGACTCACCTTGGTCGGCGGCTCGCTCCGCACGACCGATCTCCTCAGAGAAGACCATCCCGTCGCGGGCGGCCGGTGGAGGGCCGACCGCAGTGACCTTCTCGGGCTCCTCAAAGTGGCCATGCAAGATGGCGTCAGTCGGGTGCGGCTGACGCAGCTCCTCGAGCTCGGATTGGTCGAGCACCCTGACAGAGGCCGACGCAGCCGGACCACGCATCTCCTGGAGCGTGTCGAGAGCGTTGCGATAGCTGTCGATCGAGTGGATCTCGTCTCGTCCTCGCCGCTGCCACAACAAGACAGCGATCACCACCACGATGGCGATGATGATCACGAGGCCGACGACAGTGCGCACCTCCCTATCTAACCCGATACCGAGGGCGCTGGCTGACGAGGGTTCTCAGGTGCGCAAGCCGTAGGTGGGGCGACGCCCCTCGGGGATCTCGGCGACGCTGGGGTTGGTCCGGTCGCGCTCTGAGACCACCGGCGCATCGACGCCCCAGTCGATGCCCAATGCAGGGTCATCGAACGCGACGCCGAGCTCATCGGCAGGGTTGTGATAGCCGTCGACGAGATACCAGAGCAGCACGTCGCTCAACGCAGCGAAGCCATGCGCGATGCCCGGAGGGATGAACAGGCCACGTTCCTCGGTGCCATCGAGATCGATGACCATCGTGGCCCCCTCGGTCGGTGAGCCGACACGAAGATCCGCCAGGGCCACGCGAGCGGTCCCTCGCAGCACGTACCAGTAGTCGGCCTGGTGCAGGTGATAGTGCAAGCCGACCAGTGAGCCTGCGACCTTCTCAGATCGGTTCGCCTGCACCATCTCGCGTCCGAGCGGCAACCATGACCGGCGATAGGTCTCGACGAACCGGCCTCGGTCGTCGCCATGGACGACTGGCTCGATGAGTTCGACGTCGGTGATGGGTGTCGGGTGATAGGTGGGTGCCACGGACTCTAAGAGTATCGGCTCCTAGGCGGTGAAGCTGCCGAAGCCGCTGCGGTAGTACAGCAGCGGGACCCCTTCGCCAAGGCCGAGGTCCACGACGCGTCCGATCACCAGCTCGTGATCCCCTGCTTCGTGGATCAACTCGAGGCTGCAGTCGATGAAGGCCAACGTCCCATCGAGGACAGGCGCCCCGGTGCTGCCGTGCGTCCAGCCGACTCCTTGGAACTTGTCGGCACCAGGTGAGGCGAACGCCCGGCACAGCGCTTCTTGTCCGTCAGCGAGGATGTTGACGCAGAAGGCCCCAGCGTCTTTCATCCGCGGCCAGCTCGTCGAGCTCTTCGACGGCGCCAGCGCGATCAGTGGCGGGTCGAGTGACAGTGACGTGAAGGACTGACAGGTGAAGCCGACGGGTGTGCCCTGCTCCATCGCCGTCACGATCGTCACGCCTGAAGCGAAGTGGCCGAGCACCTCCTTGAATCGAGCCCGGTCGATGGCGGTGCCCTCGCCGCTCACGTCGTCGCTCGAGAGATCGTGAGGGACTTCGACTCTCTCGCTGCGAAGATCTCCTCGAGCGACGACGCCGCAGGGAGACGTCGGGCCGACTCCTCAAGGTCCCGCAGCTTGGCGTCGTCGTGACTCGGGTCGTGGTGGAAGAGACCGAGCCGGCGAGCCCCTGCCGCCGCAGCGACATGGACGGCGTAGGCGACGGTCGAATGGCCCCAGTCGCTCTTGGCTGCGAACTCCTCTTCGTCGTACTGCGCATCGTGCAGCAGCAGGTCCACGCCGTCGCACAGCTCGAGCACGCTCTCAGCGATCCCCATCCGATCGAGAGGGGCCTGGTGATCAGGCAGATAGGCGATCGACAGTCCACCGTGCTCGACGCGAAAGCCGAGGGTGAGGTCGGTGTGAGGGATATAGCGGGCTGTCACCTTGACATCGTCGAGCATGAAGTCATCGTCTCCGACCTCGTTGAGCTTCACCTCGCCGCGGAACTCCTTCATCTGCACCGGGAAGAACGGGGGTGTCACTGCTGAGGCGACGAGCTCAGCCAAGGGGACCGACCCCTGACGAGGTCCATAGATCTCAACGACCGCCCCGGGATCCTCGAGTGGACCGAAGAATGGCAGGCCAAGAAGGTGGTCGTAGTGCAGGTGGGTCAAGAGGATGTGGGCGTGGACCGGCCGTCCGGACTCTTGGAGTCGCGGCGCCAGGGTCGCACCCAGCGAACGCAACCCAGTGCCCGCGTCCAAGATCAGTGGCTCATCGGTACCGGTGTTGACGAGCACACAGCTCGTGCTGCCGCCGAACTCGCTGTAGCAGTCGCCGGAGCAGGGGCACGACCCTCGAGCGCCAAAGAAGGTGACTTCCACGAGACCCACGATACCGAAGGCCGCCCGGGGTTAGGTTTGGCAGATGGCTGACTTTGAGATTCGGGCGAACAACATGACCTTCAGGGGGATCGAGGAGGGACCGGCAGACGGCCCGATCGCCCTGCTCCTCCATGGCTTCCCAGACTCGCACCACACCTGGCGCCACCTCATGGGCCCGCTGGCAGATGCCGGGTACCGAGCCATCGCTCCCGCCATGCGCGGCTACGCCCCGAGCGACGTCCCAGCAGACGGTCGGTACCAGACCGCAGCACTCTCCCTCGATGCGATCGCGCTGACCGAGGCCTTGGGGGGCGACGAGCGCGCAGTGCTGATCGGGCACGACTGGGGCGCAATCGCAACCTACGGCGCCGTGGCGTGGTCCCCAGGAACATGGCGCAAGGCCGTGGCGATGGCGGTGCCGCCCACCTCGGCCGTCGCTGAGGCATTTCTGCGCTACGACCAGCTCCAGCGCAGCTGGTACATGTTCTTCTTCCAGAACCCGCTGGCCGACTTCGTCGTCCCGATGGATGACCTCGCCTTCATCGACCGCCTCTGGGCCGACTGGTCTCCTGGCTACCCTGCGTCCGCCGACATCGCCAACGTCAAGGCGGCGCTTCGCGAGCCAGAGCGGATCGCCGCGGCACTCGGCTACTACCGGGCCATGTTCAACCCTGAGCTCCACGATCCCGACCTCACAGAAGTTCAAGATGCCCTCGCCCTCGCCACGCCGATCCCGACGCTCTACCTCCACGGAGAGATCGACGGCTGCTTCGGCCTCGACTCGATCGGCGACCCGCTCTCAGTCCTGCCGGCTGGCTCGGGTCTCGAGATCATCGAGGGGGCTGGCCACTTCCTGCATCTCGAGAAGCCTGATGCCGTTGCAGCGGAGATCCTCGGGTTCCTCGAGGACTGAGGCTCAGGCCAGGCGCAGGCCACCACGTTTGCGCTCGAGCAGGCCGTCGGCGACAAGGCCGGCCACGGCGGTGGTGATCCTCTCGTCGCCCAGCGAGACCGCAAGGTCAGCCAGCTCTGTCGGCCCGATCGGCCCCAGACGAGCACGTGCCAGGACGAGCCCTCGAGCCTCTCGGTTCGAGCCAACGAAACGCTCCTGAGGCCTGCTGGTCCCCGCCGTGCGCCAGGCAGGGTCTGGCAGCGGCCATCCTTCACGCGCCCACCGACACGAGCGACGAAGAGGACACCCTGTACAGGCCGGCGTGGCCGTGCACCACCGGGCGCCGAGGTCCAACATCGACTGGTTGTGGGCCCAACCGTTCCCCTTGGTGAGGAGCGAGTCGGCGAGCCGTTGAGCAGCCGTGGCTCCAAGGGGGGCGCCGGCGACAGCTCGAGCGAGGACACGAGCAACATTCGTGTCGACGACGGCGACATCGGCTTCGAAGGCGAACGCGAGGATCGCCCGTGCGGTGTACGGGCCGATGCCGGGCAAGGCCAGCAGCGCCTCGAGATCAGAGGGGACCACGCCGTGGTGGTCGCTCGTGATCACCTTCGCTGACTCATGGATGGCGACAGCCCGGCGGTGATAGCCGAGCCCTGCCCACGCGGTGACAACGTCTGCTCGACTCGCCGCCGCACACGTTGCGACGTCTGGGAACTGCAATGTGAACCGCTCGAAGGCCGGCGTCACCCTCGCGACCTGGGTCTGCTGGAGCATCACCTCGGCGACGAGGATCAGCCACGGGTCCCGTGTCCTGCGCCAGGGCAGGTCTCTCTCGACGGTCAGGCGCTGCGCCAACCGCCTGCGCCACCGAGCGACCTCGGGGGCGCTGGGATCAGTCCCAGACGTCGTCGGTGTAGGGGCGCTGGCGCTGGGGTGCGGCATCTCGCTTCCAGACCATCACGCGGCGGCGGAAGTAGCAGACCTCCAGGCCATCCTGGTTGAACCCCTTGGTCTCGACCGTCACGATGCCCCGGTCGGGCTTCGACTTCGACTCTGCCACCTCGAGCACTCGGGTCTCTGCATAGATGGTGTCGCCGTGGAAGGTCGGGTTCTTGTGCTGCAGGGTCTCGATCTCAAGATTGGCGATCGCCGCTCCTGAGACATCGGGAACGCTCATGCCGAGGACGAGCGAGTAGACGAGGTTGCCGACGACGACGTTGCGCTTCTGGACGGACTCGTGCTCGGCGAACCACACGTTGGTGTGCAACGGGTGGTGGTTCATCGTGATCATGCAGAAGAGGTGATCGTCGTACTCGGTGATGGTCTTGCCAGGCCAATGCTTGAAGACGTCGCCAGGGGTGAAGTCCTCGAGGTAGCGGCCGAACGGGCGGTCGTAGGTGGTCATGCGCCAATCGTCGCCGATTTGGCCAGGGTTCGCCACTTGGCCAGTCGGGTCACTCGGGCAGAGGTGCCCGGGTCGTGAACGAGATGTTGCCGCCCTGCGGGTGCTCACCGTTGATCACGAAGCGCCACGTGTAGCGGCCGCCGGGAGGGAGTGGAAGCGGTCCCAGGTTCACCGCCATCGGCACGTCGATCGGCGTCCCCTCGAGGATCCCCTCGGGCTGGCCGATGGCGAGCTCGCCTCGGATCTCGATCGGCTGCGTGCCCTCTGGGGTGTCGACCAGCACTGGACGACCGTCAGCATCCTCCAAGAAAAGCTCCCAGTGGTGCTCTCGACCGGTCTCGTTCCATGGGATGTCGAGCTTGAGGGCCACAGCCTGCGGCGCGGGCTCTGGACCGGTGATCGACCAGCCGCCTCCCATGATGTAGAGCTTTCCATCGGCGACCTGGGCCGCATCTGCGAGGAGCATGGTGACGTTCACGAGCCTTGACCATAGGAGCGTGCTGCCACATGGGCAAGGCAGCCGTCGCGATGTCGGCCTGATGTGCGAGGCTCATCAGGTGCCAGAGGTTCCAGCAGAGGAGTGGCGAGAGCTCAGGGACGATGTCTATCGTCGGCCGCTCGGCACCGCCCTCCAGCGTCTCGGGGTCGGACCAGGCTGGCGGTGCGTCGATGCCGGCGCCGGTCTCGGAGATGTGGCGATCGCCCTCGGCCAGCTCGTCGGCCACGACGGTCGCATCTACGCCGTCGACATCGACCCGGCCGCGCGAGATGCCACCGCAGAGGCCGCCGCAGCGTTCGCCCAGGTCATCGCGCTGACCCAGGCTGTCGAGGATCTGCTGTTGCCTGAGGCCGTCGACCTCGCGTTCTGCCGATTCCTCCTGCTCCACGTCCACAGCCCGCTCGGCGCACTGCGCTCGATGGCCGCAGCAGTGCGACCAGGAGGCTGGGTCGTCGCCCAGGAGCCGATCACCTCGGGAGGACGGATCGACGGCCAGCCGTTCTCCTTCCCCGATGCCAAGCACCCAGACATCGGCGCGCTCCTCCCCAGCCTGGTGCGCGACGTCGGCCTCGAGCTCGTCGACGCTTGGGCAGAAGCCCCGGCGGGAGCGGGGCCCGGACCTGTCGCCGCCTACCTCGAGGAGCTCACCGAGGTGGACCCAGGAGACGCTGCCATCGTTCTCCCGCCGCTGGTCACCGTGCTCGCTCGACGTCCGGACCACGCCGCAGGGGGCGAACCGGGAGTCGTCATCGGCGACTAGTTTCTCCGCCATGGCTGAGATTCCCACTCCTGACCTGACCGCTGCTGCGGCCGCTGTCGCGGTCGCCCAGGATGTCGTCGACAAGGCGGTCCTCGCTCTCAAGGCGAACGGTGGTGTCGACGCCAACCAGGTCGTGGCCTATGACATCGCCCACGCGGCTTCGGCGATCGGCACCGCCCGCTCCACACTCGACTACGGCGCCAAGGGCGAGATCGAGGCCAAGATCGCCTGCGCATTCATCGCCGACGCACTCCGCGACCTCGGGCAGCGAATGGTGGGCCGAGAAGCCCTCTTCGGAGTTTCGAGTCAGTGGATGGAGCCTGCTGCCTCCTTCGTTACCACCTTCTGTGACCCTGACTTTCTCGCATCGCTGGCGGGCGAGACCGGCCCTCGCCACCTCGACCAGGACTTCGAGCTGGTCGCCGACACGTTCCACAGATTCGCAGAGGAGCAGATCCGCCCACGGGCCGAGCACATCCACCGCGAAAACGCCGACATCCCTGAGGACCTCATCCAGGCCTTGGCTGAGATCGGCGGCATGGGGCTAAGCGTTCCCGAGGAGTACGGCGGCTTCGCCAGTGGCGGCGAGGCCGACTACATCGGCATGGTCGTCGCCACAGAAGAGTTGACCTGGGGGTCGCTCGGCGCCGGCGGCGCGCTCATCACGAGACCTGAGATCCTCGCCAGAGCAGTCCTCAGCGGCGGCACCGAAGAGCAGAAGGAGCGGTGGCTCCCAAAGCTGGCCACCGCGGAGATCATGAATGCTGTGGCGGTCACCGAGCCCGACTACGGCTCTGACGTGGCCGGCGTGACGACCATGGCCACCAAGACCGACGGCGGGTGGCTCATCAACGGGACCAAGACCTGGTGCACCTTCGCCGCACGAGCCGATGTGCTGATGCTCTTGGCCCGCACCGACCCCGATCGATCAAAGACACACCGAGGCCTCTCGCTCTTCGTGGTCGACAAGCCACAGGCCGATGGCCACGGCTTCATCTTCACCCAGGACGCCGGCAACGAGGGTCGCGGTGACGCTGACGGACGCATGGAGGGTCGACCGATCGACACCATCGGTTACCGAGGCATGCACTCCTACGAGATCGCCTTCGACAACTGGTTTATCCCGGACGCAAACCTGGTGGGAGGCGATGAGGGGATCGGTCGCGGCTTCTACTACCAGATGGCGGGATTCGAAAACGGCCGGATCCAGACGGCTGCTCGGGCTGTCGGCTTGATGCAGGCTGCCTACGAGGCGGCCTATGACTACGCGGAGAACCGCAAGGTCTTCGGTTCGGCGATCATCGAGTACCAGCTCACCAAGGCCAAGCTCGCCAGGATGGCAGTCATCATTCAGGCCTGCCGGCAGTACTCGTTCGAGGTGGCAAGGCTGATGGCCAACGGCGAGGGCTCATTGGAAGCCTCCATGGCTAAGGCCTACGTCTGCAGAGCTGCCGAGTGGGTCACTCGCGAGGCGATGCAGATCCACGGCGGCATGGGCTACGCAGAGGAGTACGCTGTGAGCCGCTACTTCGTCGATGCCCGAGTGCTCTCCATCTTCGAAGGCGCCGACGAGACCCTCTGCCTCAAGGTCGTCGCTCGGCGACTTCTCGAGGACGCGAGCTAGTCCACCTCAGCGCGCCTGGGTCACGGCGACCTTGACGCCAGGAAACGTCCCGGGCGCGGGCCGCGGGACGACGGTCGACGACGACCGGCCGGCGAGAGCGGTCTTCAGCTGGAAGACGGTGTAGTACTGCACCACAGGCCAGAACCGCTTCGGGCTCAGATCAGACGCCTGGCACCCATTGATGCCGAGAGCAGCAAGCTGGGGAGTGGTGAAGTGGTTGGCGACGGCGAAGTTGATGAGGCCGCCGCCCTGTCGGATCCCGACGCAGATGTCGGTGTAGGTGTTGTGCCCGAAGCCACCGATCTCGATGAGCGACTTCGGCGGCGGGAAGCTCTTGTACGTGGCGGCGACGGTTGCAGCAGGGACCGCAGTGTCCTTGGTTGCGCCGATGATCATCGTGGGCTTCGACGCGGGGGGACCAGCGGGTCCGACCGGCGCCCACCCGATCGCCGTCGAGATCCTTGGCGAGGTCAGCGCATCGAACGCAGTCCTGCCGCCGGCCGAGTGTCCGACCGCCGCTACTGAACGGGGGTTGAGCGAACCGAAGAGGACCGAGCTCGACGATGACGCTGCCTTGGTCACCACAGCAAGAGAGCGGAGCATGATCGACCGATCGAGCGCCGGGGATGGCTTGGGAACCCCCTTGAGCGCTTGGCTGGCCAGTCCCCTCTCGAGGTAGTCGGCGCTCACGACCACGTAGCCCCACGACGCGATGCCGGTCAGCAGGTTCGAGTAGTACAGCCGCTCTCCGCCGAAGCCGTGGCTGAAGAGCACGACGGGAAAGTGCCCTCGCTGAGCCGGCCATGGATCACCGTTGCAGCCGAGCAGCGTGCCTGGGACGATCT
>Ga0118677_10001584_pt1 | contig 47864 bp, 29 predicted proteins | sample AliMusrvi5mmetaG_FD_86154 | JGI IMG/M metagenome (GOLD analysis project Ga0118677, IMG submission 86154) | reverse complement strand
ACGTGGTGGGGCATGCCCGGTATGACCAATCTCGCTAGTCTTGCCATGCCCCCAAAATAGCAGATTCCTCAATCATTTCAATAGTTTAGTCACGTGTCCCCGGAATTCGTTCTGACGCCCGTGGGTGGTCGCCAGCGTGCGAGTACGGGGACCGTGGCGGGCCTGACTTCGCGGTGGCGGCGCGGATCACGGCCTTCCTGCCGAACCGAGCGCGTTGATGATCTTCATGCCGGCGTCGCGCCCGGCTTGGCGAAACGCCATTTGCGAAGAATCGACGGGATCAATTTCGCAGTGAGTGAGCGTTATGCTGACATTGCGCAGGGGATACGTGCGCGAAACCAGTAAGATGTCAAGTAGACCGAATACGGCGGCCTCCAAGAACATCCGGGTCGTATCGCTCTGGTCAATGTCAGGACCGAATCGAACGTCAAACGACGCTGCCGGTTCCGCGCGCACCTCAATCTTCGCCTTTTCCCATCGTGGCCCCATGTGCTGGTCACGGACGCCGCTCACCGTGACGCTTGACGAAAGGCTCATCGAGTGACGGGAGTGAACGTCATCAAACCATTTCGTAAGATAATTCATGGCTGCGGGTGTGCTGCGGGGTTGAACTGTTCCGGGAACTGACGGATCACGTCAGGATGGTACAACTGGGATTCATACCCAGGCTTGTACGGAATTCCCTGCGATTCAAGAGTTTGCAAATGCGCCGCCCTGGCTTCCATGCCCTGCTGCATAAGCGTGGACTCTAAGTCTCTCTCAAACATGCCTAACTCCTTGCGGTCTAGCCGCTATTGGAGAGGCAATTACTCCACTTCTTTATCTCATTTCCTGGTTGAAAATTTCGGCGCGCGGGACAGTAGGCATTCGCAGCGGTCAGAGTGAGCGGGCCGCTGCCGGTCTTGGTCAGGTTGCCGGAACTGCCCGAGCCGACGAGCGGCGAGGCGATGGCGAGGCTCCCGCCGGCAATGGCAAAGGTCGTGCCGGTAGACGAGGGGATCTTGAAGACGCCCGACTGGAAGGTGAAGTTGCCGCCGTTGACGCTGACGTTGCTGGTGGAAACCACGCCGGAAATCGTCAGCGTGCCGTCGGCCCCGGCGAAGGCGGCCTGCGCGCCGTTGACCCAGGCCACATCCTGCCCCGTGGCCGGGTCGAACCAGTAACTGCCGCTGCCGGCGGTCCACGTGCCGCTGCCGCCCAGGCCCGCGCCGCTGCCGACCACGTTGCCGATCGGATTGCCGTCCGGATCCCAGTATAAAATGCTGGGATGGGGTGTGACGAGTACTTGACCGACCCTGCTTCCGCCGAAATTGTTGGCCCACGTCAAGGTCACCGTACCCGTGCCCGAATTGGTGACGACCCCGTTCCCGGTGAGGTTGCCGGCAAAGGTTATGTTGCTGGAGCGGTTAAATACGAGGTTCGCGGTCGCGCCGACGTCGCTCGCAATCGAGCCGCTCGAGCCGCCATTGCCGACCTGAAGCGTGCCGGCGGTGATGGTCGTGTCACCGAGATACGTGTTGTTGCTGAGGAATAGCAGCGTGCCGGCCCCCTTCTTCGCGATTCCGCCCACGGCCGCGCCCTCGCCGATGATCCCGCCGATCGTGAGGCTGTCCGTCGCGTTGGTGACCGCTATCGCCCGCGTCTGGGCGGTGTCGGCGGTAAGCTGAAGGTCGCTGCTGATGGTGTTTGTTCCGCTGGCCGTGAGGTTGCCGGCGGCGGAGAGAATCAGCTTGCCGCCGGGGGCGCTGCTGATGACGGCGGCATCGGTCATGCTGAGCAGCGAGCCAATGGTGTTCGTATGGCCGGCCAGGTCGAGGGTTGCCCCGCTGATGGTGACGATGCTGCTGCTGCCGAGGCTGTCATCGGCGGCCATCGCTAACGTGCCGCCGTCGATCGTGGTCCTGCCCGTGTTTGTATTGCTGCCGGAGAGCGTCAGCCTGCCGCTGCCGGTGAGGGTCAGCGCCAGCGGGCTTTGGCCGTCCCGCAACGAGCCGGCGTAGCTCATCGCCTCGTTGTTTGCAGCACTGACGGTCAAGGTGGCCGTGGAGTTGCCGTTATTGGTAATCGCACCGCCGCTGCCGTTGAGCGACGCGACAGTTATCGCTTGACCGGCAAGGTCGAATACCCCGCCGTTGACCGTGAGAGTGCCGCTGCTTAGGGCAGATGCGGTCCCCGCCAGCAGTGTTCCGCCTTCGACATCCGTCCCGCCACTGTAACTGTTGTTGCCGGAGAGGGTCAGCGTGCCGCTGCCGCTGAGGGTCAGCCCGCCGCTGCCGGCGATCGCCGAGGAGATCGCGGCCGATCCGCTGGAGACGGAGATCGTCGTTCCGGTCATGGCCGGTGCATCGAGCGTGCCGGACTGCACCACGTAGTTCGCGGCGAGCGCGATATTACCCGTCGAGACCTGGCCCGCAATCGAGAGCGTGCCCGCCGCACCTTCCAACACCACGGGGACGCCGTCGACCCAGGGCACGTCCTGACCGAGGACCGGGTCGTACCAGACGTTTTCGCTGTCGGCATTCCAGACGCCGCTGCCGCCCAGGCCCGCGCCAGTAACGATCACATTGTTGGCCGGATTGCCGTCCGGATCCCAGTAGAGCAGGGCGGGGAAGTAATGGACCGTGACCGTGAAGGTCGTTTGAACCGCGAGACCGCCCGGATCCGCCGCCTGGACCGTCAGTTCAACCGTGCCAAAGGCATGGGGGGCGTAACTCAGCGTTAACTGACCGGTCGAAGCATCGATCGCCGCCGACGTGAAGAGGGACTGATTCGTGTTGCCGACAACCCCGTAGGTCAAGTGATTGACGCCGTTCTCGGCGTCCGCGAAGGCGGACCAGAGGTCGATGGTGGTCGGGGGAGCGTTCTCCACGACGCTGACGTTGCCGATCCCGGCGGTGGTCGGCCCGGAGCCGAGCCTGCGGAGGAAAACGCCGTCGGAGTCTCCAGCGCCGTTGCCGCTCCAGGCAACGACGTATCCCGAACCGGCCGCGGCCACGCTGGCATCCTGTTGGGCGGAGGCGGTGGTCGCATTGACCAGGCTCTCGCTGGCCAGGGCCGTGCCGTCGGCGCCGAACTCGCGGATGTAGACACCGGCGTTGTCCGCCGCGCCCTTGCCGTTCCAGGAAATCACGAACCCGCCATGATCGTTGCAGGCCACGGAGGGGTACAACTGGTCGTCGGCGGTGGAGGTATTGACGGCGAACTCGCTGCCCAACTTGGCCCCGGCGGCCATGTAGCGTTGGGCATAAATCCCGTAACCTGAGCCATCCTGGAGGTTGCTCTGCCAGGCGATTACGAACTTCCCGTCGGGGGCTACGCCGATGGCCGGGTATTGCTGAAAACTGGCGGTGGTCGTATTCACCAGGAACTCGCCGCCCAGGTGCGCGCCGCTGGCATCGAATCGCTGCGCAAAGATCCCCGTGGCCGAACCATCCGAGTCGCCCGCGCTATCCCAAGCGACGAGGAAGCCGCCATCGGGCAGGGCTGCCGCGGCCGGATTCTGCTGCTGGGAAGCCGTGGTCGTGTTGATGAGGAACTCGCTGCCCAAAGCCGTTCCGTTGGAATCGTACCGCCGGCCGAAGACGCCCGAAACGTCGCCAACGCCCTTGCCATCCCAGACCACGACAAAACCGCCGCCGGAGAGATAGGCGACGGCAGGATTCTGCTGGTAGCCCAGGGTGGTGACATTGGCCTGAAATTCGCCGCCTAACGGCTGGCCTGCCGTGCCGTAGCGCTGCCCATACACGCCCGCATGATCGCCGTCCTGGCCGTAGCTTTCCCAAACGAAAACAGAACTTCCGTCGGGGGACATGGCGACGCTCGAATGCTGCTGATCGCCGGCGGTCGTGGTGTTGACGCGGAATTCCGATGTGGGGACGCCGGAGGCGAGATGCCGCTGGGCGTAGACGCCCGTGCCGGAGCCATCTTGATTGACGCTGGTCCAGGTGGTCGCGAAGTTCCCATTGAGAGCACCGGCCACGGCGGTGCTGCTCTCGTAAAGCCGCTGGGTTCCCGCCGTAAAAGTGTTGATCCGCTGCTCGGCGCCCAAGGGGCTAACGCTCAAAAGGGTCCGCGTCTCCAGCGGCTCCATCCGCAGCTTGCGCGTCTGCCGTGCCTGGGCTGCCCTCTGCTTGCGCGAGGGGAATAGACCAATACTGGCCAAAAAGCGATTCCACGGGGTGCGACTCTTTCGCATGACATCATCCTTCCAAGGCACGATGGCTGCGGGATCGTGCATCGGACCAGATCAGCGGCAGCTTCGGCAAGGGTGCGAACGAGGATAATTTTACTAGCGGGGAATGGCAAGTCAATAGCTGATATTTATTGCAGCTTTAGCAGTCATAAAACTGTTTGTGCTACACCGCTGGAAGAATTCCATCGACGACCTATCTTGAATGCCGCAACTCCTTTACTGATAACGATTTATACTCTCACTGCTGGGTCGTGAAGGGAGCGGTGCAAGGCGACGTAGGGAGGGTGAAGCACGGACCGCAAGCATGCGGGATTGTATCTCGAATTGCCCACTGAATTCTCCCGATTTAGTAGCCGTGTGGCGCGTGGGCTGCGTATTGTGTAATGGTGGAATAGAAGGAGCCTGGGGCCGTGGCGAAAAGCCCTCACCCCCTGCCCCTCTCCCCAAAGGGGAGCGGGGAGTTGCAGGGGCGCAGCGGGACGGAAATGAGACGGAAGTGGTCCGGAATGTCCGAAATGGTGCAGATAATGGGCCGCCCTAAACAAGTGGTAATAGTATATCTAAAGGAGTAGTCGCTTCGTTTTTCTCCCTGTTTTCGGGGGTGTTATTAACTCGTGCGTACTATACTAACTGCACCAATGGTGGCAAAAATGGCTGAAAAACGCAAAAATCCGACATCGCCTGGCACGCCCATGGTGGCACAAAAGTCACATGTCGCCACTCCATCTGGTGGCCTGGTGATGGGGCGACCGAGATCGGAAGAACGTGGCATTTTTTCGCCTTGAACAATGTACCTATCGCTGATCTTTCCGCACCGCTCCCAATTCGGGAATTCGGCTTGCAGTATTGCGGGGAATTTTAGATGATCTGTCGTTCCCGGCGATCTTGGTAGCGGTCGGGGGGCGGAATCCTGAAAATATATCGCTGGAAGAGGGGGGTGTGAAGTGACGATGATCGAGAATACTGTTGGCCGTTGCGAGGCAAGACCGCGAATCCGTTGGGGAAAATCCAGTACCCAACCATCGGCCAACCGCGCCGCTGGCGATGATCGCTCCCGGACGCCGCTTTGGGAACGCCTCGGGCAGTCTCTGATGCTCGGTTTGCTGATCGTCGGACTTCCCATGGCCTATCAGCGAGCTATCGACAAAGGCCCCGACTTGACCGGTTTCTGTGATGCGGGACGCTACATTCTCGATCACGGCACGCGGGATCCTGAATCGATATTGGCCCGTTACTGGCCCTCGGTCGACGTGCCTTGGATCGTATTTGCCTTGTTGCCGATTTCGGTCACGGCGGTGCTTTGGTACTGTATCGGCTGCGCGGCATGGATTGGCCTGCTACGAACGATTTGCAGTCGCATGTTGGTCGGTCTGGATCCGGCAGCCAGGCGGCATGCCACCTTGGCCGCTGGACTGATGGCGGTGCCTTTGGCGATCGACGGCATGTGCATGGGTAGTTTCCACGTGCTGATGGTCTGGCTCATGGTCCTAGGTCTCGATCGGGCCTGTCGCGGCGAGGAAACGGCTGGCGGAATTCTGTTGGGCATCGGCGCCTGGCTGAAACTCTTGCCCCTCTTGGGGATTGGGTTTCTTTTCTACCACCGGAGGTGGAAGGGTGCCCTGATTGCCATGGCTACCGTGTTCGTGCTCGACGTTACGCTGAGCGTCGCGGCCTTCGGTCCCTCCGGCGCCTGGCGGGAACATGTGCTTTGGTGGCAAGACGGCGCTGCCGGCACCATGAACCGGCAATTGGCGACGGTCGCGTCTGGAGATGAAGACCGCTTGTCGAACGAGTCCGTGGCGGTCGTCCTTCGCCGCCTGCTGACGTCGTTGGGCGGCCCATCAGCGGAGAAATCGGCAACGGAGCTTTCCGCCGATACCCTGACGGCAAAACAGGGACATCTCATCAATTTCAAATTGCCGCGGCGGATCCAGTTTGCCGATTTAACGCTTCAACAGCTTCAGGCCGCGTTCCTCGCGACGATGGCCATACTGGCGCTGGGAGTGGCCATTTACTGTCGCCCCGTCAGGGTCCAGGACTGGGCCAAACAGGGGCCGGCAAAGATTGCCATGCTGACACTGGCCACGATCTGGTTCTCGCCCGTCGTCTGGGGCTATCACTTCGTGGCGGCCACGCCCGTACTGGCTATCCTCTTGCTGCGTGGCCGCTACCGCTGGCAGTGGGTCGTGCCGGTCATTGCCGTGTGGGCAGGAGCACTTGGCCTGTTGGCCTTCGATGCGATCCGCGCCGCAGGCGTGCTCTTGTGGATGAGTCTGATTCTGGGCGCGGGGCTTGTCCTGTTTCCAATCGGGGAGGATACTGTCATCCAATATGAATACAACACTTGAAAACATCTCCCCAACACCGCAGACTGCACCGCCCATGCCGGTTCGGGCACTGATCATCTTGGTTCTGGGCCTCCTTGCCGCATGGCTGGCAGCCGGTTCGCTGGGATGGCTCGCGCCGCCGCTGCAAAGAGCCTTCACGTGGCTCGCCTTGGCTGCGATCGTCGTCGCGGCACTTCCCGGCCGACGCCGCATTTCCGGTGGTGACGGCCTGCTGCTGGGCGGGGTGACGTTGATCGCCCTGCTGATGACCGCGTCCTCCTTGCCGGTCGTCAATATCCTTGCCGTGGCGATCTTACTGGCAGCTATTGCCCAACTACGACCGGGATTGACGGCCACCGTGTCCGGCTCGGTTGCCTTGGCTGTTGCCGCCTTGGCTGTTTTCCGGCTCGTCTGCGATGGCTCCGCTGCCGCTTGGACTTTTACAAACAGCGTGGGTCATATCGAAGGACTGTGGGCCGGGTGGTTGACGGGCAGGCCACTGCTGATTGGCGCGAGCTTTGGCGGCATGGACTTTCTGCTGCTCATGGCAGCGTTAACCACCGCTTGGCTCATTGCCGCGCCGCGACCGCACTTGGCGCGCGCCGCATGGGCCTTGCTCTTCATCTTCCTCGCGCAGAGTGCCTATCTCGTGGTTTTGGCCTTCAGCCACGATCTGACCGGATTGTTACCGCCGCAAGTAATCGCCAAGCACAATGACATCTCGCACCTGGGCATCTGGACTTGGGGCAACGCAATTCGCACGCTGCTGCCGTGGAACTTGCCCGTGCTTGCTGCCATATTCCACTCCGCGGTGGCCGTCGCCATGTTCCGCCTGACCGCCTGGCAACCGACACCGCACGATCTGCAAAGCGAGGCCGACGAGAATTCCGCTGCGGAGGGTAATCGTCGTAATCGCAACCTTCAGGGCGGGCCGGTAATGCGGCACGACTGGCAGAACTCGGAGATGAACTGGCGGCGCTTCGGGCCGGCAGGACTGCTGATCGTGGCAGCGATGGCACTCACGCTTTCGCCCGTCAAACCTGACTTGACCGGCCGGCGAATCGTTGCCTATGACGACGGCGCGACCGATTGGAGCTTGACCGACCCGGGCACGGTCTCACCGGGCCGGCTGCCCCGCTATGGGCTGCTGCCGGCGCTGATCGAGAGCCTGGGTGGGAAATTTATTCGTTCTCGCGACCTGGCCGACGCGGATCTCCAGGGCGCCGACGTGCTGATCGTCTTGCCACCCCGATCGACGGCGAAAGCGGCGATTCCCAGCGAGATGCAAAATCAGATTTGGAAGTACGTCACCGCCGGCGGCCGGATGTTGGTTGCCGGCGAGCCGGAGACGAGCTTGGGAGTTGAAGAGAATGTTCTCAATACTCTTTTGGAGCATAGCGCGATCTCCTTCCGCGACGACACTGCCAACTCGCTGACGCAGCGATGGGAAGACAATCTCCAGTCGGCTCCCCATGCCGCAACGGCAAGCAGCAACCCGGGGCGAAACCACTTCAGCTTCGATCGTGCGGCTTCCCTCCGAGTTTCGTGGCCCGCCGGGCCGTTGGTCGTGGGCCGCTGGGCGTGGGATGAACTGGGCACCGATCTCGATCGGCCGGACGCCTTGCCCTATTCGCCGGGGGATCATTTGGGCGACCTAGTTCTTGCAGCCCAGCAGAACGTAGGCCGGGGAACGGTGGTGGCGCTGGGCGCTGCCACCTGCTTGAGCAACGACGGGATTCCCTTTTCTTACCCATTCACTGCTCCGCTGCTCTCTGCTTTGGCCGCCAACCATCCGACGCCGCTGGCATGGTGGAGGCAACTCTTGGGCGTGGCGGCCGCAGGTGCCGCGATCGTCTTTTTGTTTCGCCAGTTTGAACCGTTCCGCGTGGCTGCGGCGTCCGCGGCCCTGGCGCTGAGCATGATCGCATGTAATCTGCTAAGCAATGCAACCTCCGCATTGCTGCCCTCGGGAATCAAGACGGCGGCCCAGCCAATCATCTACGTGGATGGCTCGCACCTGGAAGCGGTGGGCAAAGAGCCCTGGGGCGAAAATGGCATCGGCCGGTTCATGCGCGTCCTGGCCGGCAACGGTTACTTGCCGTTGGTGGCACCCGATCTCTCGCCTGAGCGGCTGCATCGGGCGGCGATGCTGATTTCCATTGCGCCTGCCCATGCTTTCAGCGACGGCGAAATCACCGCCATGAATGACTTTGTGGAGCAGGGTGGTTTCTTCCTGAGCATGGTTGGATCGCCGGAGGCCGAGCCGAGCAGGGCGTTGCTGGAGAAGTTCAAACTCCATATTAAACCCATGCCCGTACCGCCGTGGAAGGAAATCGCGGAAGTCACGCCGGAAGCATCCTTTCTCCAGGCGTATGTCCCGGCGAAGCCGAATGCCAAATTGCAATCCGAGGGTGCCTTAAACGTGCAATTCTATGCTGCTTGGCCCGTTGCCAGTGCTCCCGGCGGGGAGAACTGGCCAAAGGACGATCCCAACAGGAAGCCGGTAATTGCCGGCAACCGCATCCATGATGGCCAGGCGTTCATCATCGGCGATACGGCGTTTGCCTTGAACAAGAACTTCAGCTCTTACTCGCAGAACGCAGCTTTTTGGCAAACCGAATTAGGAAACTGGATTGGCCAACGGGGATCCAAGGCGGTGATAGCAGAAGTCCGCGAAGACGGCATGATTGAGTTGCCGAAAGCGAAGGCCGACAAGGAGGTGACGCCGTGATTCGACCTTGGATTGGAATTGCCCTGTTGGGAATCTCCTGGCTTCTGGGCCTCGACTATTACGAAACGGCCAGCCCTTGGTCCCAGGCGATCGTCTTGATTCTCGGCATCTGGATGCTCACGGCGGGCGAGAGAACCAACCCCTTCCGTGCGACGCGGGAAGCCTATCCTGAATTAACTCTGGCTATCCTCCTGTTGTTGCTGCCGGTCGTGTGGTGGACTCCCTGGCCCTATCGTTTATCACCGCTGTTGATCGTCGCCGGACTCGTTATGGAACGCGTGCCATGCGCCCGGCGGTTACTCCGCCCGGTGGCTGCCGCTTGGGTAATGGGAGGCGTGATTCTGCTGGTGCAATCGGTGGTTCTGACGCTGTATGCGGCCGTCACGGCGCGGAACCACGACCTGCCCGGCGCACTGGTCAAGCTCCTCGCCGGGTTTTGTTGGTTGGTGGGAATCGACGCGGCGGGCGATGGGCCGATGCTCGTCTTGCAGTCGATGCGGCAGTCGCATCGACTGGCCATCTCGTGGGATATGGTCTTCGATCCAGCCACTCTGATGTTCCTGGTCGGCGGACTGGCATGGATCACGATCGACGCCGGTCGGCTAAATTCGATTCGGCTGCGCTGGGCTGAATGGGGCTGGACGCTGGGCCGCTTCGCGCTCATCGTGGCCGCCTGGCTGCCGATCCGCATGTTGATACTCCTGGCTCTTTATCTTCATCGGGCAGGGGTCAGCGAGTGGAACCTGCCGCTGCACGTGATGAACCAGTTCCTTTCGCCTTGGGTGCTGATGATCCTGCTCGCGGCGCCGATCCTATTAGCATGGCGCTGGGTGCGGTTGCTGGGTGATGCTCCGCTGCCGACGGCAGCAAGGGCAGAGGCACAAGAAGATGTCAAACTGGCCGTGAAGCCCCGGCCGCGCGCCCCCATTTTTAAGGCAGACACCTCCGGGTCGCTTTCGGTCGCGTATCTGGCCGCGGCCGCTTGCTGTTTGTTCGGCACGATTCTCGTCGCCCTCGGGTTGCGATGGGAGCCGATCGGCACGCGCAAGGCGGGTCGCGTAATGATTGTCGAAAAGCATTCACCCTGGTCGCCCTCGGACCGCCCCTACAATACCGAGTTCTTCGGCGGCGAAGATGGCGACGAGCGGAGTTCCAGTTACAACTACGCCACCGCGTACCAATATCTCAGCCAATACTATGAAATGTCGCGTTTGAAAGAGGAAGACGCGATCGATGACCAAACGCTCTCCTCTTGCGACGTACTGGTGATCAAGATTCCCCGCTTCCGCTATACGGCGGAAGAAGTCGGCGCTGTGGCAAGGTTTGTCAAGGCGGGGGGAGGACTGCTCCTGATCGGCGATCACACGAACCTGGAACGGTCCTCCGCGCACATGAACGACATCTCCCGCGCCTTCGGCTTTACCTTCCGCGACGACGTGCTTTATAGTACCCAGTCCGCGCCCGACCTGGAGCACTACTCGGCGGCGATGGCGCCGCATCCGGCGATCGAGCATGTGCCGGAGTTCGATTTCGCCGTATCGTGTTCGATCGATCCGGGCATCAGCCAGGGGCGCCCGATCGTAGCCGCCTCGGGTCTGTGGAGCATGACGAGCGACTACCATTTCGGCAATTTCATGGCGTATGCCCAGTATATTCCTGAAACGCGGTTCGGCTCGTTCATCCAGGCCTGGGCCACGCACGCCGGCCAGGGCCGAGTGGCTGCGTGGGGCGACTCGACCATTTTCTCGAATTTCTGCTTCTACCAACCCGGCAAGGCCCAGGTGCTGTTGAACATGGTCGAGTGGCTCAATCACCAAGGGGGCACGGGCGTGTGGTGGTTGTGGACTTTGTTGGGGGTGGCGGCGATCATCAACGGACTGCGGTTGGTCCACAATGACGGCTCGGCATGGCTGGTACTCGTGGCGGCCATGGCCTGCGGCTGGATCCTCGGTTCCACGGCAACTGCGGCCCTCCTCATCAAGGAAATGCCGCTGCCCTCGCCGCCTCCGGATTGCCGTCTGCCGGAGGTCGTGATCGACCGCACGACTTCTCGGGTGCCGTTGGCCACGGGTGCTTTCAACGATGACCGCGTTACCTATCGAGGATTCGGATTGCTGGAGCAGTGGATCTCACGCCTGGGCTATGCGACCTTCCGGGCCGAAGGCGACGCCGTATTTCAAGGTGACGCCGTGGTGATGATCTACCCAAGTCGTCCGGCAAGCGAGGAGTTCCGCAAACGGCTGGTTGCATACGTCGACAACGGTGGACGATTGCTGGTGATCGACGCCGGCCTGAACGACGTGCCCTCGACTTCAAACCAAATCCTGCGGCCGTTCGGCCTCGCGCTGAACTATTCCGCGCCGTGGCAGGGCGAACTAGTCCTCAAGGAACCGTGGCCGCGTATCAAGGTCGATAGCGCGTGGGAAGTAGTCGGTGGACAAAGCGTCGCCACCCTGAATGGTGAGCGGACGGTATGTGCGATCGTACCGTACGGCAAAGGCCAAGTGATGGCGGCCAGTTTCGGGAACATGTTCGACGACAAGCACATGGGCAGCTATTGGTCGCACGATCCCGATGTCACGGAGCGAACTCGTTATGACGTACTCTTCGCGCTCATGCGACGCCTGGTGAAGGACGAGCCGATCGTGGTTCCCACGAGAAACGCCGGCGCGGCGGAACCGAAGATCAGAGTCCCGCTCAATCGCCCCGGCCGCCGCGACACGGCACCACAGCGGCGCAGTGGGGGAACATGAATTTCTCGTCTTTCTAGCCTTTCCATTTGCCACCGCCCAAAACCTGACCTAGGTTTTAGATGCTGAGGCGATCGACTCGCCCCGTGGCCGGCCGAATCAAGGCTCGCTCGGGCAAACTTATCTAACGGCGCCTCGGCACGGGATTTCGTCTCTTCTCATATCGCTGATCTTCATCTTTCGTGGCCTTATCCTGGAGCCAGACTTATGTTTGCTCGCCGCTCGCGTTGCGCTCGTGCGCCGAAGTACACCTCTCGATCGCCCCGCTTGCTCCGCAGCGAACAGCTTGAATCCCGCACCGTATTCGCGGCAAGCAGCCTGCTAAGCAATCTGCACCTTTTAACGTCTTCCCTGAGCAGCAAAGCCGCCCTTTCTATCATAGCGCCGATCAACAGAGCGCCGACCATCGCCAAGGCCGTGAGCGCGACTATGAACAGCGCCGGTAAGACCGCCACGCTCTCGGTCCTGGGCAGCGACGATCAGGGTGAATTGAACCTGATCTATACATGGAAGATCACCAGCACGCCCGCGGGCGGTTCCGCAATATTCAACGTCAACAGCAACAACGCGGCGAAGAATGATACAATTACCTTCACCGGGGCTGGCGATTACGGAATTTCGGTAACCATCGTCGACAAGGGTGGATTGTCGGTCACCAGCAGTCTGAAAGTCACCGTCACACAGACGCTGACCAGCATTCTTGTCTCGCCGGGCACCACTAGCATCCAGGCTGGCGCGGCGCAGCAGTTCAACGCCCAGGGACTCGATCAATTCCAGCGGGTCATGGCCACGCAGCCAACATTCACGTGGAGCGCCAACGGTGGCGCCATCAGTTCCGTCGGCCTCTTCAAGGCACCCAGCACGGCTGGAAATTATACCATCGCGGTCACCCGCGGCTCGATCGCGGGCGGGGCTAAAGTGACCGTTACCGCGCCGGCTCCTTCACCCACGCCAAGTCCCGCGCCAAATCCCCTGCCAGGCGGAATCAAGACGGCCGCTCTGGGTAGCCTTGTACAAAAGCTCGACGCCGACGGCTCGCTCAGCCGCGCAGACATGATCCAGATCCTGACCAGCGTGGGAACTGACGGCATCGTCGATGCCACGGAATTGTCCGACCTGAAGACGATTCTCACCAACGCCGCACAATACAATATGCCAAGTTACGTCCAAGTTCTGGCTGGCGACGTGGTCAACGGCAACGTGGCCAACGCCAAGTTTCAGGGTGCCGCCCTGGGCAACTTGGCCGCCGGCAGTTCCGCTACGCAACTGAACAAGCTGATCGGCAAGTGGTTCCTCGGCACGGATCATCCGGTGCTGACCAGCGCCTCGCTGACCTACAAGACGGCCTCGGGTTCGCTCTTCCCCACCACCCCTTCGCACAACGATGAGTTTCAGGGCCAACTCGGCGACTGCTATTTCATCTCATCGCTGGGCACGATCGCCGACCGCAATCCGACGGCCATCCAGAACATGTTCATCGATAACGGCGACGGCACGTTCACCGTCCGCTTCTACGGCGGCACCTATGGCGCGTTCTACAACGCCGACGGCACCGTCAGCGATGGCTTCAAGAACAATGCTTGTACGGCCGATTACGTGACCGTCGATCGCTCGCTGGCCACCTACTCCAACGGCGTGCTGGCGTACTCCGGCTACTACTCATCGGTATCCAGTTCAACCAACTCGCTCTGGATCCCGCTGGCCGAGAAGGCTTATGCCCAATGGAACGAGACCGGCAAGGAAGGCCGCGACGGCAAAAATGCCTTCGGCTCGATCGAGGGCGGCTGGATGGCCGCGGTCGATGCGCAAGTACTGGGACACAATGCCACCGATTACAACGTCATTGCCTCGACCAAGCAAGCGATGGTTAGCGCCCTGGCCGCGAACAAGGCGGTGACCATCGGCACCATCGCTAGCAGCAACAGCAACGACACGCTACCCTATGCGCTTTATGGCTCGCACGCCTACGCCGTAACCGGCTACAACGCGTCGGCCGATCTGTTTACCTTATACAACCCCTGGGGTTGGAACCAGCCTGGTGTTTTGAGCTGGAGCCAACTTCAGGCGACGTGCAGCACGTTCGTCGTGGCCGATGCCACGGGCTCGGTGCCGATCAGCGGCGCCAACCTACACGCCCCCGTGGTCGCGGCTGCTTCTCGCATTTTGGCCGCCGCGAGCGAAGCCTCACCTTCGCCTTCGGCCTCGACGAACGTCCGCGTCGCTTCCGCTACCTGGACTATTATTCAGAACAACCCCACGGCGACGAGCGATACCTACCGAAATTACCAAGCGGGGATCATATCCCTTGGATCGGCACTGGAGGCTTCCGCCGCGGAAGCCTCGCGCCGCCCGCTGGCCGCTGGCGTCGATGTAGTGTTGGCCAGCGAAGAGCTAGGGAGCTTCTTCGTGCGATAAGGGGCATCTGAGTAGGCAGAAACAGGTCTCAGGGTGGGACGAGCGCAGCGAGCCTCCCCATTCTCCTTCGCTTGTTCGGCGAGGGTCTCCTGACCCCGCCGAAACGTCGGACCGCAGGTCGGCGGCGTGTGGCTCGGTCAGGAGACCGGCCACAACAGCTCGGAAGCGTGAAACCGGTGACCCAGGGTGCGCTGCGCGACCCTGGGCTAGGGAGTTAAACCGCTTTGCAGTTGTTTGGCAGCGACTTCGGCCTGGAGGGTTTTTTGCACCCGCCGTAATGCCTTCGTGATACGATCGGTCAACGTATTAACCGCGCGGGGAACCATCAGAAACTCAGGGTCGTTGGTCACGGCCTCGCGGAGTTGATAACCGATAATCGGACCGGCGCCGAGGATGTCGAAAAGGTGATCGATCGCAATGGCCTTATGCGCGCGGCGGACGACCGTTTTCGGGACGGTCCATTCCTCACTTCTACCCGCACAAAGGAATTTACAGAGTATGCCCTGGGGTTCGATAAAGATCGAAAGGTCAAAGGTCGGCTCGATCTCCACGTCGGCCGATGGCACCTCGCCGGGAGAGTCTTCCGGCACCATGTCATTAATAGGTTCGTCAGTCCTCAACTGCTTCAATCCCGCCGCGACAAGAACAACCGTAAGATATACCAAAACAAGAGGGCAACCGACGCAAACAGGGCCAGTGATGCGGCAACATGTTGCCCAATGCGATAATGATGCAATACGTTAGAGGTATCGTACAGAATGTAGCCGCAGGCCAAGGCGATCATGGCATAGAGGAAAATGGCTCCAAGCTGTAGATGCCCAGGGAAGACAATGGCCAGTAACATGAACCCCAATGCCGCAATGCTGCCGAACACCAGGATGGATCGCAAGAAGGAGAAGTCTTTCCTCGTGATGAATACCGTAGCGGTCAATCCGCCGAAGAGGACGAGCGTAGTGATCGCGGCGGATTGAATCAGTGATCCGGAAGGATCCATGTGATTAGCGATCAAGAGCAGGGGGGCAAAAATAATCGACTCGGCCAGAACGTAAAGCCCCAGGCCCGCGTATTGCGTTGCCGGGCTGACAGCCGAAACGGCCCAGTTCGAGGCCACCATGCTCACCACGATGAACATTCCCATCATGATCAGCCCGCCCCATTGCATCGCCAGTACCTGCATGAGGCTTTCCGCAACTCCGCTTGTGAGCATCACCACTTCCAGCGCGGCAAACACCGCGATCGCGCCGGCCAGATGGGCATAAGTCCTGGTGATGAACGTAGACCGCTCATCCGCGGCCGCCAGGGCGGCAAAATCTCCCAATTGGCCTTGGTATCGGTTCTGTGCGTAGCTCATAAAAGTCCTTTCAATCCACGAGTGGTATTCGAGCGTCTATCCGGGAATTATACCACGCCGCTGGACTGGGAATAGAGTTGCCATGCGCGAATCCGGGGGATCCATCCCCTCCGATCGTGGATGCATCCCAAACAATTGAACTTAAATCTTGAACGCTACATCCTTTATGCTTACGTGGGCAATACCCGCGGAAAAAATCCGGGCTAGGGGTATCATCGCACTTTTCGCTACAATCAGTGACAACGGAGGGTCACTTATGCCCACTTCTGTCGCGATATTCTTGTTGGCCACGCTGCCGATTGCCCAGTTGCCTCACGCCCCGACGCTGAGCGAAGCAGCTTCGCCCAGGCCAAACCGGAGAATCCTCGCTCCTGAGTATCCAGCGCAAACCACCCAAAATGCCGAACCGGCCGCTCGCCGAGTCCAACCGGACGACGCTCGGTTGGGGGATGTCTGGTTTGTCGACCCGCAGCATGGCTGGGCCGTCGGCGATTTTGGGGTGATCTTGCATACCGACGACGGCGGTCAACATTGGTCTCCCCAGGTCTCGGGCGTGACCTGTACGCTAAGCTCAGTCTGTTTCGTCGATGCTCGCACCGGCTGGGTCGCGGGCGGCATGGCCTATCCTTATCTGCATGATAGCTCTGGGGTAGTGCTCAGCACACGGGACGGTGGACTTTCTTGGCAGCGCGAACCGGTGCTGCTGCCGGCCCTGCGAAAGATTCGCTTCTTGACCGAGCGGCAAGGTTGGGCTGTCGGTTGTTCTTCGGCCATGTTTCCAGGCGGAGTCTTTACCACTCGCGATGCTGGCCGAAGCTGGCAGTCGGCATGTTGTAGTGGTACATCGCGTCAATTAACCGGTGATTTCTTCGATGGCCGCAACGCTATTTTGGGTGGGTCGCTCGGCCTAGCGGCCACCATCAACGAAGGAGATTTCTCCCGCAATCCACAGTCGGGTGTCGTCTTGCATGCCATCCACGGCATGCAGATTGTTCCACCCGGCTACGGCTGGTTGGTCGGTGACGGTGGTTGGATTGCCCTGTCCGGCGATCGCGGCAACTCGTGGCGTCCGCCCCTGGGCGTGCTTCCACCCGGCGCGGCCCTCTTCGACTTTTCGGCCCTGACCGTCCGTGGACCGAAATGCTGGATTGCCGGCAGCCCCGGCAGCCGTGTCTTTTTCACCCCTGACGCTGGAAGAACCTGGTCTACCTTTCCCACGGGAACTTCCGCGCCGCTTCAGGCCATCACATTCGTCGACGACCAACACGGCTGGGCTGTTGGTCAACTGGGACAGATCTTGTCTAGCAACGACGGCGGCCGGACATGGCGACGGCAGCGATCCGGCGGCGCTAGGGCTGCCGTGATGGCAGTGGCCGGCTCGCCTCACGACCTGCCGCTGGAGTTGCTCGCACGGACATGCATGGACCAAGGCCACTTAGGCGTTGCCGAGGTGCTGGGCCGCTGGGATCTCGAGACCAGTCCGCACGGCGACGTTCCTGCGGCAGATCGGCTGCACCAGGCCATGTTACAGGTCGGTGCCTGCACTGGTGAGATTGCCTGGGGGTTTCCCATCCGGCAACCTGCCCTGCTGCTTCCCTCGCAGTCAATCATCGAAGGCTGGAATCGCGTCCACAACGGCCACGGCAGTGACGCCCTGCTGGCCTATCTCGTTCGGCAAATTCGCACATGGCGGCCCAGCGTGATTTTGATCCCTGGCGGCCGCGGTTTCGATGGGCTGAGCCAGATCGTACAACAGAACATTCTCGCCGCAGTCAAACTGGCAGGCGATCCGGCATTCCTGGCCGACCAATTTAGATTCGCCGGCTGCGAACCGTGGAAAGTACAGCGGGTTTACCTCGTGTCGGATACGAAGTCCCCTTGCCCGGTTGCGGGAGAGGGGCAGGGGGTGAGGGCCGATGATTGGTCGCCGCGCTTAGGCCGAACCTGGGCCGACGCTGCCATGCCGGCCCGTGCCCTCTTGGACGACGATTATCAAAGCGGGCCTGGCCTGGCCAGTGTTCAACTCATCGCTAGCGGAGTTGTGCCCGATGGCCCGATCGCACAAGCGGCGACTCGCCCGCAGGTCGGCGATTCCAAGAATAGCTTTGACATCATGTCGGGAGTTGTATCAAACGACGGTCCTTCACGTCGGCAAATAATGGAAGCCGACAAAATGTTCGGTGGGTCATTAGATGGCCTTGCCCAGGGGAGGCAAGTGCAACTCCTCTTCGAGAATATGGAGCACGATCCCCAGACGGCGCTCGCTCGGTTGGCCAAAGGTGAAGAACTGCCGCCGGGCATCGATGCTTCGGCTGCTGCTGGGCTGACATTTCGCATCGCCGAGCGGTTCCGTCATGCCGGCCGATGGGAGTTGGCCGATAAAACCCTGGCCCTGCTCATCGAGCGTTATCCTTTCGATCCGCTCGCCCGCTGGGCGATGGTCCGGCGATTTCAGACCCTTGCCGCCAGTGAAAATCCAGATGTTGGGTGGGACGAGCCTCAGCGAGCCTCGCCAATCGGCGATGGGAAAGATACTGCCGTGCCGCAGAAGTCGCGTGCCGAACAAGCCTTGCTCATGGCCCGCGAGATCGAAGTCAATCGGCCGGAACTATTTGCTTCTCCGGCAGTTCGGTATCCGTTGGCGGCAGTATATCGGCGTCTGGGGCAAGACTCGCAGGCTCAGCGGTTATATGCCCTCGATCATCGCGGCGACGATCGCGATGCCTGGTGGAACTGCGCGCGAGGCGAGATGTGGATTTTGGATCGTAAAGGCCCTTCGCCCAAACCGCTTGTCACGTGCATTGCAGTGACCGATCGGCCGCATCTCGACGGGCGGTTGGACGAGGCGATTTGGAAGAAGTGTCAGCCGATCGTGCTTTCCAGTCCCCACGGCGATGATCGCGACTGGCCCGCAACCGTGATGCTGGCCCGCGACGAGCTATATCTTTATCTTGCGATCCAATGTCGCCAGGCTCCGGGCATCCACTACGAAACGACGCGTGAGCGACGTCCGCGCGATCCGGATCTTTCGCAGCACGACCGCGTTGACATCTTCCTCGATCTCGATCGCGACTATGCAACCTATTACCACCTCACAATCGACCATCGCGGTTGGGCCACCGACGCCATTAGAGGCGATCGGAGTTGGAATCCCAAGTGGTTCATCGCCGCACAGACGTCCGAAGGCACTTGGACGGCCGAGGCGGCGATTCCCCTGGCCGAACTCAAGGCGACGATCGTGCCCGGCAAGACTATCTGGGCCGTCGGCCTTCAGCGGACTGTTCCCGGCGTTGGCTTTCAATCCTGGACCACGCCCGCGGGAACGATGGTCGTGCCGGAGGGGTTTGGGTGGCTGGGATTTGAGTGAGTTGCTCCCTCCCGCCATTTCCACGTCGGCACCTACAACAACGGCCAGCCGTATATTCCGGCTCGGGGCCGCTACGCCCCGCGCGAGCGTGTCGAAGACTACCTGGTCGCCAGCCATGCCGTCGTTGATCTGCCCCGCCAGAAGCCCGCGACCGCCGATTAAACTGATAGGAAATTTGATTTCCTGAGGCTTCGAGTCTGCACTTTAGTCGATCAAATAACGAGGGCAATCAGGGTTTCAAAGAGTGTCCGGAATTCATGTCTGTTTGGCGTGTTGGGTAGAGCGGCGAGAAATTGTTTTCGCGGCATTTCACGGGAAATCCAACGACGGCGGTCGGCGTGGGAGGGACGACGATCGGGATTGTCCCAGGAGCGAACTCTGCGGTCGGCCAACTCAGATTTCGATATGTCCCAACAGCATAACTCGACCAACGTGTACAGCCATTGGTTCAAGTGCCAACAAGCATTGTTCGACCAAACATTGCGAACTTGTTGCTGACGCAAATTGAGACTGTTTCGCTAGCGCACATCATGTCTGCAAAAGCCCGACGACAGGAGTTTCAGTCATGCCAGCGGAATATCCTCTGTAGCCGACAGGGTTTTCCCTGTAAATATCACGGATATCTACCATAGATGGTCAAGGTTCCATCGTATATCAGCTAAACAAGCGACATTTGCCACTCTTGCATACTGGCATGATAGTTGCGATCTGAATTGACGGAGTTACTTGCGATACGGGCTAGGGGTAACGAAAGTAGTCGCAGTCAGGTAGGGAAAATGCTCCAGGCCGAGCCTTTCAAAGGGCTCGGCCTTTTCTTTTTTGGCCTGGGATTTGCTCTCTGATAGTATTGCCTAGATGGAACTCAGGCTGTTGGAGGCGGGCTATCGAGATTCCAGGAAAAATGTTGTCAAGTTTGTTGTCGCAAGTAGAAATACAGCATCATGTTGAGAATTATTGTAGCCATTACCGAACAGACCTCTCTACCATTGCAAAACCACACTTCGCCAGTTTTCCGTGAAATATGATGGATACAGCCGTATTAGGAAACAGGAATTCCGTGAGATTTGATAGATTTTCGCCGGCCGGGGTCGATCGCTCGGTTCTTGTCAATGTCTGGCGAGAGGCCTGCCGCCATGTCGAAATCCAGGAATCGACCCAAGCAATCGGTGGGATTCTTGGAAAACTCGGGCCTATCGGGCAGTTGCTGATTCGCAAGATCGACCATCAACGCTCCTGCTTGGAAACGGTGGCGGTGGGCGTTTCCGTGCCCGATTACCTGCTGCCGGAGGCCCGGACCGCTTGTGACGAGGGGCAACTCAAAAATCTTCTGGCGTGGTGCCGCAATCGCCAGGTTCTACATCAGGACAGTTCGGACTGCCGTCACGACCTTTTGGCAACAATCGTCCCTTCAGACATTACTGCCGATGTCGTGGCCGCTGCGTTGGGCGATGTGGAGAACCCATCCGGTATCGTCGTGCTTGTGGCTCAGCCCGGCACGGCCTTTGAGGATTCGCACGTTTGCCTGGTCGAGGCCCTCATCGAGCCCTTCTCGATGGCCTTGGAGAACGACCAGCGGCTCCGCGAGATGGCTGCCATGCGGGCCGCGGCCGAGGCGGACAAGGAATCGCTGCTGAAGCGCTTGGGCCGTAAAAAACTGACCGATACAGATACAGTCGTGGGAGCAGATTCGGGACTTCAGCACGTCGTGGAGCGAGTGGCCCTGGTTGCCCGCAACGATGCGCCCGTTCTGATCCTTGGCGAGACGGGCACGGGCAAGGAAGTTATCGCCCGCATGCTCCACACCCAGTCGCCGCGGGCCAACGGCCCTTTCCTGCGGGTGAACTGCGGGGCGATCCCGGCGGAACTGATCGACTCGCAACTCTTTGGCCACGAACGCGGGGCCTTTACCGGCGCGGTGGAGTTGCGGCAGGGCTGGTTCGAGCGGGCCGATGGCGGAACGCTGCTCTTGGACGAGGTCGGCGAGCTACCCTTGGCCGCCCAGGTTCGGCTGCTGCGAATCCTTCAAGACGGTTGGATGGAGCGCGTGGGAGGACACGAACCGGTTCACGTCGATGTCCGCATCGTAGCGGCCACCCATCGCGACCTGGCTGCGATGGTGGCCGAGGGGCAGTTCCGCGAGGATCTCTGGTATCGCATCGCCGTATTCCCCATCCGTCTGCCTCCGCTCCGTGAGCGGCCTGAAGATATACCGGCCATGGCGCGACATTTTGCCGAGCGGGCCGCCGTGCGGTTCGTGTTGCCCGAAGCTCCCCTGACGGCAGAAGACATTCAATTTTTGACTGCTTATCCTTGGCCGGGAAACGTGAGAGAACTCGGATCGGTCATCGATCGGGCGGCAATCCTGGGCAACGGCAAGCGTTTGGACGTGGCCCAGGCCCTGGGGGCAAGCGAACGGCCGCCGGCCATTCTGCAAACGCAGCCGGTGCAACAAGTTCCTCCGACTCCAGCGGAGGTATTGTCGCTCGATGCGGCGATGAAGAAGCACATTGAGAACGTCCTTGCCATTACACATGGCCGCATCGAAGGCCGCCGAGGGACCGCCGCGCTCCTGAAGATCAATCCGCATACCTTGCGGGCGCGAATGCGAAAGTTGGCTATCGATTGGGCCAAGTTCAGGAGCGAAGACGAGTCGTAACAAATGACACGCACAGTTACAGCAATATCAGCGTCGATCGAAGCATTCGCCGTGTTCATCCCGCCTCCAAAACCGCTAACCCAGGAAGGCCGGATCCTTGCCGCGCTGGGCCTCGCGCACGGGCCGTTACCCCATGCAGTAACAAAATGGCTGATTCGCTACTACGAGTATCTGAGTTCGCGTATGTGCTTGCCGTTTGAAGCTCGCTGCCCCGAGGAGACGGGAATACTTCGACCTTGGACATCCACCGTGAAAGTAGTTGAGTTGCTGGAGCCATCGGTTCGTTCCGCACAAGACGGGGCGGGGCTTCGGTGCATTGCATTTCGCGGCGGTGAGCAAATCGTGATACCACTGATCGATCTCGATGTCGAGAACGACCACCCGAACGTGCAGCTTATCGAGGATTACTGGTATTGGTTCTGGAACTGGCAGTTTGATCCTCAAATCTAACCCGAAGGAGAAATCCATGTCTCGTCAGAAAACGTATGCAAGCATCGTTGAAACGACTTTCGATACGCCTCTGGTGAAGTTGAATCGAGTCGTTCCCGCAGGCGCCGCGACCGTGCTTTTGAAACTCGAGTTCTTCAACCCTTTCAGCAGTGTCAAAGACCGAATCGGTCGGGCCATGATCGAGACTGCGGAAAAGGCCGGCATCCTTGGGCCGCAAACCCACATCATCGAACCCACCAGCGGCAATACGGGCATCGCCTTGGCATTCGTCGCTGCCGCCAAGGGCTATCATTTAACGCTCACCATGCCAGAGTCCATGAGCCTGGAACGCCGGGCTTTGTTGCGATCGCTGGGGGCAGGCCTGGTACTGACACCCGCCAAGGACGGGATGCGCGGCGCAATTGCCAAAGCCGAGGAGTTGGCGGCGGCCACACCCAACAGTTGGATACCGCAGCAGTTCGATAACCCCGCAAATCCCGAGGTGCATGAGCGAACCACGGGCCGGGAAATCTGGGAGGACACCGGCGGACGTGTCGATGCTATCGTGGCCGGTGTCGGTACGGGTGGCACCATCACGGGCGCGACTCGCTATCTGCGAGCCAAGAACCCTTACTTCCGGGCAATTGCCGTTGAACCGGCCGATTCGCCCGTGATCTCCGGAGGCAAACCGGGGCCACATAAAATCCAAGGTATTGGCGCAGGGTTCGTGCCCAAAAATCTTGACGCGAGCCTTCTCTCAGGCGTCGAAACCGTGACGAATGAAGATGCCTTTGTTTGGGCAAGGCGTTTGGCTCACGAGGAAGGAATTCTTGTGGGGATCAGTTCCGGAGCGAACGTGGCGGCCGCGGTTCGAGTTGCCAGTTTGTCGGAAAATCGCGGCAAGGTGATCGTCACAATCGCGCCCAGTTTTGGGGAACGATACCTATCGACGCAATTGTTTGAAGGCCTGGCAAACGTATCGTCGTAAATCGGCTTGCCGTCTGGCGATTTAATCGAAATGCTGAACGAGGACCGAGTTCGGCGGTGTGGCTCGGTCGGGAGGCCGGCCACAACAAGATTGCCGGGCCGTGTGAATTGATGGAGTGGCCGTGAAATACAACGGCCATGCTTGGTGTTTTGGTCGTGATGCAAGGTTGAGGTGGTGCGACCAAGCGCGGTGGATTGCCAGATTTAAAAAAAGCGTTTCTTTGGTGGTTGGAGGCCCTTTGCCTATCCGCGAGGGCCGCCTACAATGCTTGTGCTGTACTATGTGCCTGCGGATCACTTAGCATCGGCAAGGGCGGACGCTCATGCGGAACTCGGAGAGGACTAACATGTCCGACAATCTGTTGCAGCGAAGTGTGACGACGTCGGTGGCTAGGAATCTGGCCAATACGACGAAGACATCGCCGAAGATGATGTCGATCACCCCGCGTTGGCTTTTGCGGCTTCTGCCGTGGGTGCATGTCGAGGGTGGAACGTACCGCGTCAATCGGACCAAGGTAGAATTGACGAAGGCCGAGCGGATTGGTGTCGACGTTTCCAACGGTGCGGTGATCTTTGCGCCCGAGTCGTTGCGAAGCGTGCCGCTGTTCGCCAAGTTGCCCGACGCCATCCTCTCGCGGATGGCAAGCCGATTTAAAACGGAGACGGTATCCCTGGGCAATAAACTTATCGTCGAGGGCAAAGACGGCAATAAGTTCTTTGTCATCGCTCAGGGGCAAGTCGAGGTACTCAGCAAGGGAGTGCATGGCAGTGATCTGCGTCTTGCCCTGTTGACGGATGGGGAGTTCTTCGGGGAGACGGAGCTGGTGTCGGACAAGCCCTCGGACGTCACTGTCCGCACGATCACGCCCTGTGTTTTGCTCACGCTGTCGCGAAAGGATCTCGACGTTGCGTTGAGCGAACTGCCAAAGCTACAGGGAGAGTTTAAGAAAGCCGTGGCCGAGCATGAGAAGTTGCGTTCGACCGTCAATCGTTACGGGGAGCGGAACATTGATCTCGTCTCGGGGTTTGCCGAGAACGTCGAGATTCCGGAAACTTTTGTCGATTATTCGGCCCAACCGCGAGAATATACGCTTTCGTCGGTGCAGACGGTAATGCGTGTGCATACGCGGGTTTCGGACCTGTACAACGGCCCTTATGACCAGCTCGAAGAACAAATGCGGCTGACGATCGAGGGGATCAAGGAACGGCAGGAATGGGAACTGATCAACAGCCCGAAGTTCGGCTTGGTCCATTCGGTTGACCCGGCGATGCGCGTAAGTACCCGTTATGGTCCGCCCACTCCGGACGACCTGGACGAGTTGCTGGCTCTTGTCTGGAAGAAGCCTGGCTTTTTCCTGGCTCACCCCAAGGCGATTGCAGCCTTCGAGCGGGAATGCACCTGCCGGGGCTTGCCGCCGGTGACAACCAACCTGTTCGGCACGCCGGTCATTACCTGGCGTGGCGTGCCCTTGGTGCCGTGCGACAAGCTGGAGATGAAGAGCCGTTACCAGTCGAACCAGTGGCTGGGAACAACGAGCATCCTCCTGCTGCGGACCGGGGAGGCCGACCAGGGCGTGGTGGGGTTGCACCAGACGGGCATTCCGGGCGAGATCCAGCCCAGCCTCTCGGTCCGCTTGATGGGCCTGGACAGCCTCGGCGTCGCCTCCTACCTGTTGAGTTTGTATTTCTCATGCGCCATGTTGACCGACGATGCTATGGGCGTTCTGGAAAATGTTGAAGTCGGATACTACCACGACTATGCAAGCCACGATGCCCGAGGATTCGAGAACGGGCTGGGAATCTAGCGGCTTATCAAAACACCACAAGAAACCTTTAGACGATTGGAGTAAATATGTCGGACAACCTATTGCAGCGAAGCGTGACGACGTCGGTGGCAAGAAACCTAGCCACGACGACGAAGACTTCACCGAAGATGATGTCGATAACTCCGCGATTACTCCTGCGGCTTCTGCCTTGGGTGCAGGTCGACGGCGGCATCTATCGCGTCAATCGCACGAAGGTCGAGTTGACGAAGGCCGAACGCATCGAGGTTGAGGTTTCCGATCGCACGGCATCCTTCGCGCCGGAGACGCTACGGAGCGTGCCGTTGTTTTCCAAGCTGCCAGACGAGATCCTCGGCCGCATGGCAAGCCGATTCAAGACCGAAGCCGTGTCGCTGGGCAACAAGCTCATCGTCGAGGGCGAGGATCGCAACAAGTTCTTCATTATCGCCCAGGGGCAGGTTGAAGTGCTGAGCAAGGGCGCGCACGGGAGTGATCTGCGAATTGCCTTGCTGACGGAGGGCGAGTTCTTCGGCGAGACCGATCTGTTGTCCGACAAGCCTTCGGATATCACCGTCCGTACGATCACTCCCTGCATCCTCGTCACTTTGTCGCGGAAGGATCTCGATGCGACCCTGAAGGAAGTGCCGAAGCTGCTGGATGAATTCAAGAAGGCCCTGGCCGAGCATGAGGAATTGGCTTCGACGGTCAACCGATACGGCGAGCGGAACATCGACTTGGTGTCGGGGTTCGCCGAAAACGTCGAGATTCCGGAGACCTTCGTCGATTATTCGGCCCAACCTCGGGAATACTCGCTTTCGTCCGTGCAAACGGTGGTGCGGGTCCATACTCGCGTTTCGGACCTGTACAACGGCCCTTACGACCAGCTCGAAGAGCAGATGCGGCTGACGATCGAGGGGATCAAGGAGCGGCAGGAGTGGGAACTGGTCAACAGCCCGAAGTTCGGCCTGGTCCATTCGGCGGAGCCTGCCATGCGGATCAGCACTCGCTACGGCGCGCCCACGCCCGACGACCTGGACGACCTGCTGGCCTTGGTCTGGAAAAGGCCGGCCTTTTTCCTGGCTCATCCGAAGGCGATTGCAGCCTTCGAGCGGGAGTGCACTTGGCGCGGCGTGCCGCCGGCAACAATCAATCTTTTCGGCGCACCGGTCATTACCTGGCGCGGCGTGCCCCTGGTGCCGTGCGACAAGCTGGAGATGAAGAGCCGCTACCAGTCGAACCAGTGGCTTGGCACGACAAGCATCCTCCTGCTGCGAACCGGCGAGGTCGACCAAGGCGTGGTCGGTCTGCACCAGGCCGGCATCCCGGGCGAGATTCAGCCCAGCCTCTCGGCACGCTTGATGGGCCTGGACAGCCTCGGCGTGGCTTCGTATCTGTTGACGCTCTATTTCTCGTGCGCCGTGTTGACGGATGATGCCCTGGGCGTTCTGGAGAATGTCGAAGTCGGGTATTACCACGACTACGAAAATCGCAAGCAGAAGACCAAGTAACCGATAGCCAGCACCCAAGGCGCGACGCATGAACGACATTACCCCCGACGTGATTGCCTTGATCGCATCGCGTCTTTACAACGAAATTCCGGGTGTCAACCACGTTCCCAAGTCGGAGACTGCGGTGCGCGATCTGCCGATGCAGGCCACCGAGTTGCCGGCCGCCTTTCCATCGGCGTTTTCCACGGTGGCCCCCAGGGCGGAGGCTCTTGCCGGCGAGGCTGTGTCGCCCGCTGCTTCAACCACCACGATCCGTTCGATTGAAGCCGCGCACACGTTGTCGCCCGATGGTGCCGGTGGACCGACCGACGGTCTTCGAGCGTTCGTCCGGCAGGTTCGGCTCACGGGTGTTCGCTCGGACGCCGGCTCTTGCATTCCCGGTCTCGACGGCGGCCTCGCCGAGCGGGTTTTCCAATCGAAGTCGCTTCCGGAAGCCACTTCGCCTCCCTTTCACGTGCCGACCATCCGCCGGGATTTTCCGATCCTGAATCAACGGGTTCATGGAAAGCCGCTCGTCTGGTTTGACAACGCCGCGACCACGCAGAAGCCCCAGAGCGTGATCGACGCCATGTCATACTTTTACTCGCACGACAACTCCAATATTCACCGCGGCGCGCACACCCTGGCCGCCCGGGCGACCGACGCCTACGAGCAGGCGCGGCAGAAAGTACAGGTCTTCCTCGGGGCCGGTTCCGCCAAAGAAATCCTCTTCGTGCGGGGAACGACCGAGGGAATCAACCTCGTCGCACAAACCTACGGCCGCAAGTTCCTTCAGCCCGGCGATGAAATCGTTCTCTCCACGCTCGAACATCATGCCAACATCGTTCCCTGGCAAATGGTTGCCAAGGAAAAAGGCGCCGTCCTGCGGGTCATTCCCGTGACCGACCGGGGCGAGATCGCGATGGAGCAATACCAGGCCCTGCTTGGCCCGCGAACGCGGCTCGTTTCCTTGACCCATGCCTCAAATTCGCTGGGCACGATTCTTCCCGTGGCCGAGATGACCCAGATGGCCAAACGCCACGGTGCCCGGGTGCTGATCGACGGTGCCCAATCGGTCTCGCATATTCCTGTTGACTTACAACAGATCGGTTGCGATTTCTTCGTTTTCTCGGGTCACAAGATATTCGCTCCGACTGGCATCGGAGCTGTTTACGTCAAGGAAGAGTTGCTGGAGATCATGCCGCCTTGGCAAGGTGGCGGGAATATGATCCGCAATGTTACCTTTGAAGAGACAACCTACGCTGAGTCACCAGCGAAGTTCGAGGCCGGCACGCCGAACGTGGCCGACGCGGTGGGGCTTGGCGCGGCCTTGGACTATGTCAACCGACTCGGACTGCCAAACATCGCACGGCACGAACAGGAACTGCTTCGCCACGCCACGGAAGAACTCGTTCGTATTCCCGGCATGAGAATCATCGGTACCGCCCCGGAGAAAGTTGGGCTGATCTCCTTCGTGCTCAAGGATCGGAAAACGGAAGAAGTTGGCCGTCTCCTGGATCAGGAAGGGATCGCCGTGCGGTCAGGCCACCACTGTGCTCAGCCTTCGCTGCGCCGCTACGGGCTCGAATCGACGGTTCGCCCTTCGTTTTCGCTCTACAACACCCACGAGGAAATCGACCGCCTAGTGACAGCCATTCAACACATGCTTCGGTCATAATCGGATCCATGGCTTCGATTGTATTGCATATTGAGAGGATCGGAAGAAATGACCACACTGTCGGCAACAGATGCGCGGCGCGAATTCTTTGAACTGGTCAAGCAGGCGAATCAGGGGCATCAAGTCTATCGAATTTGCCACCGCAAAGGCTCGGCGGTGCTCATGTCGGAAGAAGACTATGAAAGTCTCATGGAGTCGCTCGAACTTCTTTCAATTCCAGGATTTCGTGCAAGCATGAAACGCTCGGCCGCCCAGATGAAGCGAGGCGCCACGCTTTCGTTGAACGAGCTGTTAGGAGACGAATCGTGAAACCTTTCACGGTTCAGTTCACGCTCGAAGCGGCCAAGGATGTCAAAAAACTTTCTTCGCAGTTGAAGCGGAAACTTCGGAAAATGCTCACGACAGGTATTGCCGCCGCCCCGTTCTCCGGCAAAAAATTGGTGGGCGACCTTTTGGGGTTCTACTCCGTTCATCTGACCTAAACAGACCGCATCGTCTATTCGGTCGATTTCAAAACTCGTACGATTTATGTCCATCGAGCGAGAACGCACTACGGAGAATGACCGCAGGATACTCCCCTCTCTCCTTCCTTTATTTAGCCACGGACAACACGGAGAAAAACAGGCAGGTTTCGGCACCGCAAGTTTCCCACATTGTGCATCCGCACCAATTTTGGTCGATGCCTCCTTTTCTCCCCCACGATGGCAAGCGTGCGCAGACTGAAGCAAGTGATTGAGGCCCTCGGCCTTCGCGTCCACGTGGATGTTTTTCTGGCTGTACCCAAGGCGTCTCAATAGTTTCCCGCAAGAAACGCCCGCGGCCCCGGATTTCTCCGAGGCCGCCCTGCGATTTCACGTTCGAGCCGAAATTCAAATGAACTTGCCCGTGAACGACGTCAATGCCTTCATGTAATTCCCACGCTCGAAGGCGGCGGGATCGGCGCAGTTCTGCTGGCTCATGCTCCCCTTGAGCTGCTCGACCGACTCGTACTCCTTCTCCTCCATCCACTCGCGCAGCCCGCTGAGGATTTTGGAGAGCTGGCTGGAACCTTCCTCATACACGGTCGAAACGACCATGCCGACATCGGCCCCGGCCAACAATGCCTTGATCAGGCCCGCGGCGTCGTGCAGTCCGCTGGTCAAGGCCAGGGATGCCTTCAACTGCCCGTGCAGGATGGCGATCCAACGGAGCGGCAGCAGCATCTCAAACGGCGTGCTGAGCACGAGCTTGGGGGCCGTCTCCAGCGTTTCCAGATCGAAGTCGGGCTGTAGGAAACGGTTGAAGAGCACGAGACCATCGGCCCCGGCGTCGACCAGCCGCTTGGCCATGTTGCCCATCGAACTAAAGTACGGTCCGACCTTCACGGCCAGCGGAATCGAGACCGACTGCTTGACCGCTGCCACGAGATCGACATAACGGGCCTCGACGTCGCGACCGGTCATGGTCAGGTCGGTGGCGATGAAGTAGATGTTCAACTCCAGGGCGTCGGCCCCGGCGTCTTGCATCATCTTCGCATAGCGGACCCAACCGCCTTTGCTCGTGCCGTTGAGACTGGCGATGATCGGAATTGTCACCGCCTTTTTGGCCTTGGAGATGGCATCGAGGTAACTCTCCGGACCGACGTGATAGTCGTCTTCCTCGGGGAAATACGAGAGGGCTTCGGCGAAGCTGTCGGTGCCAAATTCGTGCAGCTTCGTCAATTCGAGGCTGTCGTGCTCGATCTGCTCTTCAAAGAGCGAGGGGAAAACGGCCGCAGCCGCACCCTTCTCTTCGAGCGCGATGAGCGAGTCGAGCTTCTGGGTCATCGGGCTGGCGGCAACCACCAGCGGGTTCTTCAGTTTCAAACCGAGATAGGTTGTGGATAGATCCATGCTCATGCTTTCACCTCGTTTACAGCTTGGGTTGCAGCGACCGCACCGTCTGGGCCGTTGCCGGTGAGACGCTCCACGCCGGCTAATTGCTCGTAGAGGTGCCAGCGTGCGTTGATGTCATCCTGGGCCTGATGGAACAAGCGGGCAGCAACCTCCGGCTTGGATCGCGTGAGGATATTGAACCGAGCTTCCTTCATGGCGAACTCCTTGTAGTCGCCCGTCGGCTTCTTGCTGTCCAGATGGAACGGATGGGCTTCGTCGCGCGGGTCGAAGTGGTACAGCGGCCAGTAACCGCAGTTCACCGCTTCCTTTTGCAACTGCATGCCCGTGGTCATGTTGATGCCCCAGCTAATGCAGTGGCTGAAGGCGATAATCAGCGACGTGCCGCGATACGACTCGGCCTCGCGGATGACTTTCAAGGAATGGGCTGGATTGGCGCCCATGGCAATCTGGCCAACATAGACGTTACCGTAGGCCATGGCGATCATGCCCAGATCTTTTTTACGTCCAGGTTTACCCGCCGCGGCAAACTTGGCCACCGCGCCGCGGGGAGTCGACTTCGAGGCCTGGCCGCCCGTGTTGGAATAAACCTCCGTATCGAGCACCAGGATGTTGACGTCGCGACTGGATGCGAACACATGGTCCAATCCGCCGAAACCGATGTCGTAAGCCCAGCCGTCGCCGCCAAAGCTCCAAACGCTGCGGCGGATCAGGTAATCGGCCGAAGCCGTCAGATCCTTCGCATCGCGGCTGCCGATAGCTGCCAACCGCTGTTTGAGCGTCGCCACCAGCGAACGCTGCAAGGCGATCTCGGCGTCGGTCTCCTGCTTGTTGTTTATTAGGGTCTTGACGATTTCGTCGCCCAATGGGCTGCTAAGCCTGCCCAGCAGCGCATGGCAATACTGCAACTGTTGATCGATTCCCAAACGGAAACCCATTCCAAACTCGGCATTGTCTTCAAACAGCGAATTCGACCAGGCGGGGCCCTTGCCCTCCGCATTCGTTGTGTAGGGCGTGCAAGGCAGGTTGCCGCCATAGATCGACGAGCAGCCGGTGGCGTTGCCGATCAACATCCGATCGCCGAACAACTGCGTGATGAGCTTCACGTAAGGCGTTTCGCCGCAACCGGCGCACGCTCCGGAAAACTCAAATAGCGGTAGAAGGAACTGCGAACCCTTGATCGTATCGAGTTTGACGTTCGAGCGATCGATGTCGGGGATAGTGAGAAAGAAGTCCCAGCCGGACCGCTCGCGATCGAGGTGCGGAGTCTTAGGCTCCATGTCGATCGCCTTGTGCTTGACCTGCGTCTTGTCCTTGGCAGGGCAGACATCCACGCACAGTCCGCAACCGGTGCAATCGTCGGGAGCGACCTGGATGACAAACTTCCAGCCCGGGTATTCCTTCATCTTGTAGTCGGTTGCCTTGAAGCCCTCGGGAGCCTTTTCCAGGAGCGACGGCTCGAAAACCTTCATGCGGATGGCCGCATGAGGGCAGCCCAACGAGCAAAGCCCGCACTGGATGCAGATCTTCGCATCCCAGATGGGAATATCCTGGGCGATCGAACGCTTTTCATACTGCGTGGTGCCGGTGGGGAACGTGCCGTCAACTGGCATTGCGCTCACGGGCAGGTCGTCGCCGCGGTTGGCGATCATCATGCCCAGCACATCCTTGACGAACGCAGGGGCATGGTCCGGAACGGGCGGCACCATGTGAAACTTGGAACTGACCGAGGCCAGCACCTTCACTTCTTGCAGGCCAGCCAGGGCCATGTCAATAGCCGCGTTGTTGCGATCGACGATCGCGCCGCCGCCCTTCTTGCCGTAAATCGCCTTGACCTGGGCCTTGATTTCGTTGATGGCCTCGTCGGGCGGAATCACGTTGGCCAGCTTGAAGAAGCAGGTCTGCATCACGGTGTTGATGCGGCCGCCAAGGTCGGCCTCGCGGGCCACCTTGAAGGCGTCCACGACATAGAACTTCAGCTTTTTGTCGACAATCTGCTTCTGCACTTCACACGGCAGATGGTCCCAGACTTCGTCCGGGCCATAGGGGCTGTTCAGGAGGAACGTCGCCCCGGGCATGGCCATCGAGAGCATGTCGATGCGCTCGGTGAAATGGAACTGGTGGCAAGCCACGAAGTTCGCCTTGTGGACGAGGTACGAGCCTTTGATCGGTCGCGGGCTGAAGCGGACGTGCGACGTGGTGACGGAACCGGCCTTCCGCGAGTCGTAGACGAAGTAGCCCTGCGAGTACCGCGGCGTGTTCTCGCCAATGATCTTCACCGAACTGCGGTTGGCGCTGACGGTGCCGTCGCTGCCGAGGCCGAAGAACACGGCCCGGGTCACATCGTCGCCCTCGGTCGAGAAGTTGTCGTCCGAGTCGAGACTGAGGAAGGTCACGTCGTCCTTGATGCCGACGATAAACCGCTGCCGGGGCTTAGCCTTCGACAACTCGTCAAACACGGCCGCCACGTGGGCCGGCGTGAATTCCTTGGAAGAAAGCCCATAACGGCCGCCGATGATCTTCGGCAGGGGGCTTTCCCAGCTTTCGGCCATGGCGGTGACGATGTCCTGGTAGAGCGGCTCGCCGTTAGAACCCGGTTCTTTCGTGCGATCGAGGACGGCAATCTTCTTGACGCTCTTGGGAATCGCCGCCAGGAGGGCGGTCTTATCGAAGGGGCGAAAGAGGTGGACTTTGACCAGGCCGATTTTCTCGCCGCGGGCGGTAAGGTAATCGACCGTCTCCTCGACCACGCCGCTGCCAGAGCCCATGCAGATGATCACTCGCTCGGCATTGGCAGCACCGATGTAGTCGAAGAGGTGATATTGCCGACCAAAGAGCCTGGCAAACTTGTCCATCGTCTTCTGCACGATAGCCGGGCAGGCGTCATAGAACTTGTTGCAGGCCTCGCGGGCCTGGAAGAAGACGTCCGGGTTCTGGGCCGTGCCGCGGAGCACGGGATTCTCGGGCGAGAGCGCCCGGGCGCGGTGCGCGGCAACCAGATCCATGTCAATCATCTGGGCCACTTCCTCGTCGGCCAACTGCACGATCTTGTTGACTTCATGCGAGATGCGGAAGCCATCGTAGAAGTGCAGGAAGGGCACGCGGGCCTCGAGCGTCGCCGCATGGGAGATCAGCGCCATATCCTGGGCCTCCTGGACCGAGTCCGCGGAGAGCATCGCCCAACCGGTACTACGGCAGGCCATCACGTCGCTGTGGTCGCCGAAAATTGAAAGGGCATGTGTGGCCACCGTGCGGGCCGTAACGTGAAAGACCGTCGCGGTCAACTCGCCGGCAATCTTAAACATGTTGGGGATCATTAGCAGCAGGCCCTGCGACGCCGTGAAGGTCGTCGTCAAGGCACCGGCTTGTAGCGAGCCGTGGACCGCGCCGGCGGCCCCTGCTTCGCTCTGCATTTCCACGATACTGGGCACGGTGCCGAAAATGTTCTTTCGGCCGGCGGCCGCCCAGGCGTCGGGCATCTCACCCAAGTTCGACGAAGGCGTGATCGGATAGATCGCCGCAACTTCGCAACACAGGTGCGCAATGTTGGCCGCCGCTTCATTGCCGTCAACGGACACGAAGCGTTTTGTTTCCACGATAGTTCTCCTCAATAATGGATCGTTGGTGTGGAATGATTATGTAATTTGAGATTATAATTGCCGTGAAGTCGAGACAGATTATGCCCCGAGCACGGGCTGAGGTAAGGGTAGGCACGGAAGCAGGCGTGTTATAAGCTTCCTGCGTTGTTAAAAGGGAAGTTCCGCCGAGCGAAGGCCACTTCACTCGCCAAAATCACATAGCCGGAACCAAGCGATCCAAGATAGCATTTGGGGATTTCTTTTGCAAGAGGAGCAACCGTCGATAATCGGCTGCAATGCTCTCGACGGTTCAATACTTTGCTGGCACAATCCACACGTTTCGGAACTGCACGGCGTCGTGGTCGCCCTGAAGGATGATCGGTCCCTTCGGTGCCTCGCCTTTGTACTGCTCGTACTGGATACCGGTCGGACCCTTGATTTCTTCATCCTGGTGAATCAGGGTGTCGTTCTGATACACGGTGGCACGGGCCTTCTCAACAAGCTTGCCCTTCGTGTCGAACCGCGGTGCGCGGAAGAAGATGTCGTACGTCTGCCACTCGCCGGCAGGCCTGGAGGCAATCACCTTGGGTGGTGTCTGGCTGTAAAATGCGCCGCACTCGTGGGCTTCAGGCTTCTTGCCGAAGGAGTTCAGTATCTGGATCTCATATCGACCCTGCATTCCAACGCCACTGTTGCCACTGCCCTTTAGGGGCTCGCAAAACTCCACGTGCAGGTAGCAGTCGCCGAACTCCTGCTTGCTGCTGATGTCGCGCTTGTTGGGGGTTGCCACGCCCTTGTCGTCCACTGTCCAACCGGCCGGGGAGGTGCTGCGCCGCGCGAACCAGTTGTCTCGCATCTGCTCCGCCTTGCCGCCAAACAGTAGGATAGCCCCCTCGGGCGGCTTAACCGACAGCGCGGGATTGACCGGTATCTTGTCATGGGTCTGAGCAACCGCCTGCTGAACCGTCATTGCGGCTAGGATGCCAGTTAACATCAACACCACTGCGAAAAGCCAATTTCTGCCTGCCATGCGTTAATTCTCCCTTAGATAACTCGATGTGACTCTGTAGGAACCTTAATTGTAAACATCGCCTGATTTTAGCGTGGATGTCGATCGCTGTCTACGATCCGCAATGAATCGACAAAAATTCAACCACTTGGATCGGTTTGCTCCACGCACACTACAGTTTGAATAATCTGGGCAAATGGGAGAACGACCGTAATCAACCCCCTCTGGACGAACGAGATTAACCGCGCAAATCACGCTACATTGGTGGATTAACACCACCCAAAGATACCATTGCTGGGGCCGGTTGCGTAGACGCTTCCGACGACATAAAATATAACGAATCCGGGGTTCGGCAAAAGCTTACTATGCCCCACAGTTCGGTTTGCGCTAGCCCGCAAATCCGGTCGAATCGATAGAGGAAGTGCCGTCGGCCGCGCCGGCATGGTTTTCGCCGGGCAACCTGCTCTTGTGAGGGGATCTTTCCCGTGGTGCATCTCGATTACTTGCCAGGAACATTTTTTGGCCCATCCACTTTAGTGGAGATGGTCCGGCATCGAGCTCGGACTCAACCCAAGGATATCGCTTTCTCCTACCTCGTCGATGGGGAGTTGGAGCAGGTCGATCTGACCTATGAGGAACTTGACCGCCAGGCTCGGGCGATTGGGGCATGGCTGCTGTCGCGGGGGCTGGCGGGTGAAAGAGCCTTGCTGCTCTACCCAGCCGGCTTGGAATTCATCGCCGGGTTCTTGGGATGCCTGTACGCAGGCGTCGTCGCGGTACCAGTTTATCCGCCACGCCGCAACCGTTCGATGACGCGGATCCAAGCCATCGCCGACGACGCCGAGGCCAAAGTGGCCCTCACGACCGATATCGTTTTGTCGCGGGTTGAATGCCTGATCGACGAAACGTCGCATCTCAAGCAACTCGCCTGGCTGGATACGTGCCATGTGCCGGCCGGAATGGAACACCAGTGGCGGCTTCCGGACATTCACGGCGAGACCTTGGCCTTCCTGCAATATACCTCCGGCTCGACCGGCACGCCCAAGGGCGTGATCCTCAACCACGCCAACCTAGTCCACAACTCTGCACTGATCGCCCATGCCTTTGAGCACACTCGGACGAGTCTGGGGGTGTTTTGGCTTCCCAGCTATCACGACATGGGGTTAATCGGCGGGATTTTGCAGCCGATCTACCTCGGCCGCACCACCGTGCTGATGTCGCCGATGACGTTTTTGCAGAAGCCGTTTCGCTGGCTTTCGGCCATCACTCGCTTTCACGCCACCACTGCCGGCGGACCAAACTTTGCCTACGAGCATTGTATTCAGAAGGTCACGCCGGAGCAGCGAAAGCAACTCAATCTGAGCAGTTGGAAGCTGGCCTTCAACGGGGCCGAGCCGGTGCGGGCGGAAACGCTGCGGCAATTTGCCGAGATGTTCGCCCCCTGCGGCTTCCGGGCCGAGGCTTTCTATCCGTGCTTTGGACTGGCGGAGGCCACGCTCATTGTTTCCGGCGGATACGTCGCAAAACCGCCCATTATTCGCAGCTTTGATTCGGTCGCCCTCACGCACGGAAAGGTGCAGGAAGTGGCTGGCGGAAGCCTGACCGCCCGCGACCTCGTCGGCTGTGGCGGAACCTTGCCAGACCAGAAGATCGTGATCGCCAATCCCGAGACCAAGACTATCTGTGCGTCGAACGAGATCGGCGAAATATGGGTCAGCGGCCCCAGCATGGCCCAGGGGTATTGGAAGCGGCCCGATGTCACGGAGGTGACGTTTCATGCCCATTTGCAAGACACGGGCGATGGCCCGTTCCTCCGTACGGGCGACCTGGGCTTCATGCTCGATGGCGAACTGTATGTGACCGGCCGGCTGAAGGACTTGATCATTCTCCGCGGCGTGAACTATTACCCGCAAGATCTTGAGCTGACCGTGCAGCGGTGTCATCCGCGATTGCGTACCGATTGCGGCGCGGCGTTTGCTGTAGAAAAAGACGGGCGCGAGCAACTCGTGCTGGTCTTCGAGGTCGAGCGGCACAAGCAGGGGCAGTTCGACGAAGTTTTGCAGGCGATCCGCCGCTCGGTGGCCGGCGAGCACGACTTGAACGTCGATGTCATTGTGCTGATTCGTGCCGGCACGATACCAAAGACTTCCAGCGGCAAGATCCAGCGGCACGCCTGCCGCCAGGGCTACCTCGACGGCACACTCGATGTGGTGGGCCTGTGGCAGCTTAGTGATGCTGGAAAGCCCAACCCCCCCACTCCCTCCTATGGAGGGGTAGTGGGTAAAGAAACCGCATCCAATCTTCCCTCCCCCTCTGTGAGAGGAGTAGGGAATGAGGGGACCGAGGATCTTCACGAGCCGGTTGTCCATGGGTGGGAAATCACCAATGGGCGAGTTTCTCCCGCCGCGACGGTGGCCAAGACAACCGCCGAGTCAACGGCACCGGCCGGGCCAAAGCCCGGCCAGAAGATGAATACTTGAAGTATACGGCCCCGGGGTTCGTCTTCAGTGTTGGCCTGCCAGCCTCGGGGTTGCAGCTGCCTTGGCTGCGATTCTTTATTACCGCGCTTCACACGAGCTAGCAGATCAGATACACTGTAGAGGTGTTGGCGGAGGAGCTTGAGAAGATGCAGCTCCACGGCAGTATTTCCGGCGGCGACAAAGCGGTTCCCAGCGAACCGCGGAGTAGCAAGTCGCTGTTGTCAAGCAGCCCCGTTACGAGGTGATAGATTGCTTACCGAAAATGAAATCCAGCGGACGTGGAGAACCCTTTTTCGTGATCAAGAGATCAACGAAGAGACATTTACCAGGGCCGAGGGCCTCCTGGAAGAACTCCGGCCCGAGAGCCCCTTGCGGCATCGATTGGACGGAGAGTTGAGCGAGCTTCGGAAGATGCGGAACAAGAAACAGGCACCGCAGAAACCTGCCAAGAAGCAGGCGGCCCGCGGCAAGTAGTTGCCTGCGGTTGGTTGGTGCATCATCAGAAGTCTATACAAGACCCGGCTCGTGGTATAGGCGGATCGCCCGCGTGGGGTAGTTTTGAAATAGGATTCTTCAGCATCCTCAGGCAAAACGTTGTTCCTTCGGGAGTATAGCCCACCGTTCCTCCCAGATGGCGTTCCCCAATGAGTTTCACGCTGTACGTTCCAATTCCCCGGCCCGCTTAGTCCTTGGTGCTGAACGACCTCTGAAAGACCTGAAGTAGAATGTCTGTTGCACGGGTGCCGAGTACGTGCAGGAACGAAAGATTTGATCGAACGAACGCGTTTGCAAGGCCATTACTGCTCGGAAGAAGTGTATATAACTACCCTATTACTTATGTACCCCTAGCGCACTTGTGACTCACGCTTCCGAAGAATCGTCAACTGGCGCTTCCGCCAATTCCGATAAGCCGTTGCCTGTGAACAAACTGAACGGTCCCGATTCCGGCGCCCACGTCGAGGCATTGCTGGAAGAAGAAAAACGCCTCGGCGTGGTCTCCGAGGGGGAATCGCTGCCGGAGAGCAAAGGCCGCTTTTGGAATGCCGCCAAGGGCCTACTGATCGGCAAGCCGCGCGATCTCGCCGACCAATCGTTATTCCATAGCGTATCGTTGGTGGCGTTTCTAGCCTGGGTGGGGTTGGGGGCTGATGGTTTGTCGTCGTCGTGCTATGGTCCCTCGGAGTCGTTCGGACACCTTGGCGTTCATGCGCCTTACCTAGCCGTGTTCTTGGGTCTGGCGATCGCCGCCACGGTCTTCATCATCGCGACATGCTATAGCCACATTATCGAGGAGTTTCCCAGTGGCGGTGGCGGATATTTGGTCGCCTCGAAGCTGCTGGGGAACCGGGTCGGCGTGGTTTCCGGCTGTGCCCTGCTGGTCGACTATGTGCTGACAATCACCGTTTCGATCGCGGCCGCCGGTGACGCCCTGTTCAGCCTCGTCGGCCCGGAATGGGCTTCCTGGAAGCTTCCTTCCGAATACTTTGCCATCATTGCTCTCATCGTTCTTAACCTCCGAGGAGTGAAGGAATCGGTGCAAATCCTGATGCCGATCTTCATCCTCTTCCTCATCACGCACACGATCCTGATCCTTGGTTCCATTGGGCTGCATCTCTCGGCGGCCGGTGAAGTGGCTCACCAAGTAGCAACAGGGTTACATGAAAACGCAGCCAACCCCAAGATCGGAATCCTGGGGATCCTGGGAATCTTTCTCTACGCCTATTCGATGGGTTCGGGCACGTATACCGGCTTGGAGGCTGTTTCCAACAGCATGCCAGTGATGCGAGAACCCCGCGTGGCCACCGCCAAGCGGACAATGCGCTACATGGCCTGGTCGTTGGCTTTCACGGCCGGCGGATTGATCGTCGCCTATCTGCTGCTACATATTGAGACCCACGAGGGCGGCACGGAAACGATGAATGCGATACTGACGCAGAAGTTCATCGATGCGACAGGCATGCCCGGTTGGCTCGGCGGGGCCTTTTGGCTGTTGACCTTGCTCAGCGAAGGCACGCTGCTGTTCGTAGGAGCCCAGGCTGGCTTCATCGACGGCCCGCGGGTGTTGGGCTATATGGCTCACGACTCCTGGATGCCTCGCTGGTTCGCCAACCTCTCGGAACGCCTAGCCACGCACAACGGCATCTTGCTGATGGGCCTGGCAGCCTTGGCGGCCTTATGGTATACGGCGGGCAATGTCACCATGCTGGTGTTGTTCTACTCGATTAACGTCTTCGTGACCTTCTCGCTCTCGATGATCGGCATGTGCCGGCACTGGTGGGAATTGCGGCGTGAGAATCCGCTCTGGCGGCGGCGCCTGGCGCTATTTGGCTTTGGCACGGTGGTCTGCGTGGGGATTTTGCTGACAAACATCTGCATGAAGTTCTTCGTAGGCGGATGGCTGACCGTGGCCGTGACCAGCAGCCTGGTGGTTATCGCCTTCCTAATTCACGGCTACTATCGCGGCGTGGGTGCGAAGTTGAAAAAACTTGACGAAACGCTCACCAAGCTCGTTGCCCTGCCGACGCCCAACGAGTCGCCTCCCGATCCGGCCAAACCGACCGCCGTGATTCTCGTAGGCAGCTATAGCGGTCTGGGTGTGCATACCATGCTCAATAGCATTCGCTTCGCGCCGGGGCATTTCGTGAACCTTGTCTTCGTCTCGGTGGGCGTGGTCGATTCAGGTAATTTCAAGGGGAGCGGAGCCGTCGAGGCCCTCCGCGATCATACGGAGGTGAACTTGCAGAAGTACGTCGCCTTGGCTCGCAGTCTCGGCATGCCGGCGGTCTCCTATTCATCCATCGGCACCGACGCCGTCGATGAACTGGAAGAGGTATGCCTGACCGTCAGCCAGAATTTTCCCAGGGCGACTTTCTTTGCCGGACAACTCGTCTTTCACAAAGAGACCTGGGTCGATCGGCTCCTGCATAACCAGACGGCCTTCTCCTTGCAGCGACGGTTGCAGTGGGCTGGCTTCCCCATGGTCATCCTGCCCTGCCGGGTCCGCTAAAAGAGCAGGGGCGTGGGGCATTGCAACGCGAATTCCGGGACAGTCGCAATGACCGGAAGCCCTTCTGACGGCCCTTTCATGCGCTGAAATCCCCACAAGGCCGCACGGCCGAGCGGGCTACCGCGGCGGGCGAAGGCCAGCCGTGCAAACGGATAAGCCTCCGGTCGCCAACTGCTATGATACTCGGTCATCTCTCCGATGTAATCGACCGCCGTCACCTGCGAATCGGCATGTAGGGCTTGCAAAAGGTGATATTGCAGCAGATGGCCTGGCGAGTGCGGTGCGAAAGCCGGATCGAAGCCGATCTTGAACGAATGAAACACTCCCTTGCCGAGTACCCCGTAACAGAAAGCTACGTTCCGTTGGCCGCAATCGAGAAAAGCCAACAGCAGTTGGCCTTCCGCGGCCAACCAGCGGGCCTGTGCGAGCATGAACTCCGCTGCACCGGGCGTGCGCAGTATTGACGTTCCGGCCGCCCCCTTCCATCCTCGGTCTTCCGTCTCCCATGCCTGACGAAGCAAGGGTTCAACTGCGTCCGGCGAAAGATGCCTATGTAGTTTGAAGCGGACTTCGCCTTGATCCGCCAACTTGCACAATGAGGTTGATATGCGCCCGCGATGCTTCCGCGATAGGCGGCCGAACGCCACCGGCCAGTCGTGCCCGATTGCCAAGCGGCCGACCTGCCAGCGGGTTCGCAAATCGCAAGGCATGTCTGCCGTGCTCAGGGTGCGACACAATGCCTGCCAAGACGCCCGAGCGGGCATGGCTGCTTCAAGAAACACCAGCGACCAGGGCAATTGTGCCAAGCCCGTGGAAACCGCTTCGCTAACACGAGGATCATCGGTCGCCGCGACATCCCAAAGCAATGTCGCGCCGGAGGGCCAGGCGTTGCAGGGCAACACGCCAGCACGAAGTACCCCTGCCATGTGGCGCTCGACCAGCGGCAGGGCCACCAGCCAGCGTCCTTCGTCGGCCACGACCAGTGCCTGGAAACGGCTGGTGGCTGCAAAGTGTGCCAACCAATCGGCGATCGGCTCAGCCTGGGCCAGCGGCGATGTGCAATCGCTCCGTTGCCAGAGATTGTCCCAGGCTGGTATAGCGGCCCGGAACTCGGCGATCGTGTCGAGGTGAATAATCGTTGGCATCAGGTTTTAGAGGCTAATCAACAAAGTCAGGGATCGAGCGGGCCGAGTGAAATGAGTCCCACCAAGGAATCAGGTCGTAATATGGTGGGACTCGTTTCACTTGGCCCACCCCATGAAACTACGAAACAGTTTCGGCGCGTCGCGATCGCAAGCGGAGCTTGCCGAGGTATTGCCCCAATCCGGACCAAATCTCTTGCTTCTCTTTGCGCGTCAGGTAGCGATCGGAAACGATGATTTCCACAACAATAGTTCCCAGAACCAGAAGAACGATATTTGGTCCTAACGGAATACTGATCGGCAAAAGCAGGCCAACGAGCGTGCCGCGGTGAACGCGGAAACCATAACGGCTGCTCAAGCCGAGCATGAGCAACATTGCCACGCCGTTGGCTGTGGCCGTTGCCAGTACGGCCCCCTTCAGTCCCATTCCTGGCAGCCAGAGCAGATTCAGAACTACGTTGACCACCACGCCCAATAGGGCGATGAGGCTGGCCACGTTTGCTCGTTCGGCGCACCAAAGGTAAGTCTGCAAGAGCATGCTCAGTCCGAACCACGTGCAATAGGTCAACGTCCAAGGCAGGACCAGCAGTCCGCCAGCGAATTTGCTTTGAAAGCCGATGCGAAATAGTTCCGGCGCGATCAACAGCACGGCGGCGGCACCGGCCGCCAGCAGAATTGACCAGATCTTCAGAAACAAATTGAGTTGATCGGAGACCCGCTGTCGCCGGCCCGCTTCCCAATCGTGGCTCAGATGGGGGAGCAGTGCCCCGGCGATCATGACGGTAATCGAAGACAGCAAGAGCGGCAGCACTCGCGAGCTGCGGTAGTTACCGACCTCGGCCAGGGCCTCGGCGGCCGAGCCAGGCAAGAGATGCACGATCATATAACGATCGACGACGTCGAACAGATTCCAGAGCAGGTTGATGACCATAATCCAGGCAGCCAACGGTAGCATGCGCGACCAAAGTTCGCGGTGCGGCATGTAAATCGGTTCCTGGGGGAAACTTCGCCACGTTCGCGCCAGCCAGGCCAGTGAACCCAGCACGCAGAGCAGACATGAGCTGGCATAGGCCACGACCATCGCACCAGCCGAACTCTGGTCGTGGCATAAAAGCGCAATGCCCAACACGCCGAAGAACACACTGTTGGCCAATTCGACCAGCGACACGACCCTCAAGTTCCGCAAGGCCGTGGCGAGACAGACGAGGAAATTGAAAGCGATGATCAGCAGTAGCCCGAAGGCTAGGAGCACGACCATGCCTTCGTGCTCGCGGCTACCAAAGATCAGGAAGGAGAACCAGCCACGGAAGACCAGGATTGCCAGCACCGACGGTACGGTCAGTATGGCGCAGAACCCGGCCGTGCGGCGAAGAAAAATCCGCAACTGGCCCGCTTGCCGGTAGCGATCGACATACCGCCCGAACGTGCCCGGCAACGACATCACCAGCAGCGGCCCAGCCAACATAAGGAAGCCGAAGGCCATATCCCACTCACCGAGTTGTTCCGGGCTGAGGTAACGGCAGAAGCAGATCTCGCGCACGAAGCCGACCGCGCGTTGCAACACGGTCGATACTAAAAGCAACATGACTCCCAAGGCCAGGGTGTCGCCATGCAACGTCGCTGCCGCATCGAGCGGCATCTGGCCGTCCATGGGGATCGGGTGGGAAGTTGCGGTGGTTTCGTCCATGGGATCATACAGCGAAGTGCGTATTGGGCTGTGCGTCAGGCTTTCTGGCCTGACAGACAGGTCAGGCTGGAATGCCTGACGTACGGCGAGCACCGGGCATCTCTTCTAGTACCACTCAACTCTCGGTCAGAAAAGGGGAAACGCAAATGATTTTGATGCCTGATGCCGCAGGGCAACCTGTTGCATCTCGTCAACATGGAGACGCGAGAAAGTCGACTGCCGTGTTGCGTTTCGGCAACATTGGGATGTGTAAGCGAACGTGCCGTCGGTCCCGATCCACACACCTTAAACCCTTACCCCACTTCACCTTTACTGTATTGAAACCTCTCTAGACGGATGTCATTCCAGACCCTGGCATGGTCGTTGCTATTCTACTTGGGCACAAGCCACTGACCCTGCGAGACGCAACGATGTCCATCGAACTTCTGGAAACCCTGAGCAAAAACACCACGGTCACCCGCGTGGCCACTGCTCTGCCGCGGATTAAGCTGTTCAATATCGAGATCGATAATGTTACGCTTGAGCAGGCAGTCGAAGTGATCGTTGATCGGCTCAACGGCGACACACCTACGCAGGTCAGCTTTGTGAATGCCGATTGCGTGAACATCGCCTGCCGCAGCCCCGAGTATCTGGAAGCCTTGCAGCAGTCGGATCTGGTGTTCGCCGACGGCATCGGCGTGCGGGTGGCCGGCGATGTACTAGGCCAGCCAGTTCGCGACAACGTCAACGGTACTGACCTCTTCCCACGGTTGGCCGCCGCCTTACAAGGCACCGGCAAGCGGATCTACCTACTGGGTGGCCGCTCGGGTGTGGCCGATAGTGTTGCTCTCTGGTTGGCCAAGAACTATCCTGGCGTGGAGTTGGCTGGCTGGCGGGATGGTTATTTCTCGGCCCAGGAAGAGGCCCTGGTGATCGAAGACATCCGCCGCTCCGGCGCGGATTTAGTGCTGGTGGCTTTTGGCGCTCCTCGCCAAGACCTCTGGATTCGCCGTTGCTTATCGAAGTTGGGAGCGAAGGTCGCGATTGGCGTGGGCGGGCTATTCGATTTTTTCTCCGGCAGCATTCCCCGTGCCCCGCGTCTGGTCCGAAAGCTTGGCATGGAGTGGTGCTATCGTCTTTATCGGGAGCCGAAACGGCTATGGCGGCGTTACCTTGTCGGCAACGTAGTCTTCCTGGTGCGCTTGGCACAGATGCGACTGGCGTTGAAGTAGGATGGAATTCATTCCTTTTACCCAGGCAGAAAACGTAAATCAACGGAATAAATTCCGTTCTACGAAGTCATTTTTCTTCATTCACTACCGCATACGACGTGGCCTGGGTGCCGCCAATATCGGTCTCGATGTGGATCGTTTTCACAACCTTGCCGATCTCGGCCCCGGCGATGAATGTCACAGGCACGACGTGAACCGACTTAGGCTCGCTGGGCGGATTGGGGATCTCAAACGATGCATTGTCACCGGTGATTGACTTGATGCGGAAAGGCTTGTCGGCCCGCACCACCAGCGGCTTCGTTACCTTCTGCCCGGCATGCACCACGCCGAGAAACAGGTCCGCGGGGCTGACGACCACGTTGGGTCGTATTTGCCCTTCAACTTGCACGGGAATCTGGGCCATGCCGGGGTCATTCGTCGTCAGTATTGCATGGTCGCTGATGTAGCCTGCGTGTGCCGTCGGGGCCAGGCGAACCTTCAGGTCGTACCATACCTGGCCGCCCTGCCGCGCCAATGGGATCACTTCGCCCTGTAGGTTTGGATCGGATATGTGAACGCCCTCGATTTGCCAACTCGGGAAGTCGGCACGATACAGTCGCACCCGGGCTTCGCTGGTTTTCCCCTGCTCGACGGTGCCAAACTGCAAACTGGCCGGATCCATAAGGATATTGGTATGCACCAGGGCGCGGATCTGCAGTTGCACCTCGGCATAGTAGGGACGATCGAAAGTCACCGTCAGCGTGGCGGAGCGTTGACCCACGTGCGTCTGACTGTTGAGGTGGGCGATGATCGCACCCTTCTCGTAGGTTTTAAGCGTCCGCTTATCGTTCTCAATCGACGGAGAGGTGCATCCGCAACTAGAGCGAACCGAAGCAATATGGACATCGCTTTGCAGGTTGTTGGTCACGACAAATGCGTACTCAGCCTTCGCTCCCTGGGCCACCGAACCGAAATTATGCTCGGTCGTTGGTAGCAACTTTCGCGCCCAATCCTCGGCCGGCAAAGTCGACGCAGTCAGAAAAATCATGGCAATACTGGAGAGTAGAGGGCGAAGCATGGTGGTTCCTCGGAATGTAGTGTTCTGAAATGGCTCCCTAGAGAACTCTATGCTAGTGGACATATCAATTCAAGAGGTGCCCCCCGAGTGGTTTATGGATTTTTCCTCACGAGGCCGTTTATTCGCGAAACCGCAAGCGAAGTAATTGCAACCATTCCTCTTTTTTGTTACCATGAACATCCTCGCCGTTTGGTCTCTCCACTCCCTGCCTTTGCGACCAATATGAGTACGCCCTCGCTCAACATACTGCGCGCCGATATGTGCCATTCCCAAGCGGCACAACAGGGCGCAGCCGTCTCCCGCGAACTCATCTGCCTGGAAAATATCACCAAAACCTACCATCTTGGCGAAGTGGAAGTGCCGGTGCTGAAAGGTGTTTCCCTCAGTATTGCCCGCGGGGAAATGGTGGCCCTGATGGGGGCATCGGGATCCGGCAAGACCACGCTTATGAACATTTTGGGCTGCCTCGACCGGCCAAGCTCGGGCCATTTCTGGTTCGACGGCCGGGAGATGAGCCGCCTCACGCCCAATGAGCGAGCCTTGATGCGGACGACCAAATTGGGCTTCGTCTTCCAAAATTTCAACCTATTGCCGCGGACGTCGGCCCTGCATAACGTCCTGATGCCGCTGGACTATTCCCCGCGGCGGAGGCCACGCAGCGAGGCGAGTGGATTGGCCAAGTCGCTACTTCATCAGGTCGGGCTGGCCACGCGCATGGACCACGAGCCTTCACAAATGTCCGGTGGCCAGCAGCAGCGGGTCGCCATCGCCAGGGCTTTGGTCAATTGCCCTGCACTGCTTCTGGCTGACGAACCGACAGGCAACCTCGACTCGCGGACTGGTGACGAGATCCTGCGGATGTTCCAGCGACTGCACATCCAGGGAATCACCGTCATTCTCGTGACCCACGACGCAAAGGTGGCCGCCTACGCCGATCGTACGATCCAGATCGCCGACGGGCTGATCGCGGACGATTCTCGCTGGCAGTCCGGCGACACTTCCCAGGCCACGGGAGGCTTGACGGGCAGATTGCTGGAACCGACGCAGTCATTCGTAAGCCCGCGCGGACATGGATCACACCAGCACCTTGGCGACGGGGCTGCACTATCCGCGGCCAACGAGGTCCAAGCGGCGACGCTCGTCGCCATTACCCACACGAGGGGACGTTCGTCTACTCGGGAAGTCGTGGAGCAAAGCGTGTTCCATGCGGATATCGAATCCTCGCCGGCCCGAGCACACTCCTTTGCCGCCAGTTCCCTGGTTCCGCCCACCCTTCGCACGGCCTTGGGCAATTTGCGGCGGAACAAGATGCGATCGGCTCTCACGGCTCTGGGTGTAATTATCGGCGTAGGGGCCGTCATTGCCATGACGGAGATCGGCCAAGGCTCGAAGGCAGCGATTGAAAAAACGATCGCTAGCATGGGTGCTTATAAATTACCCATCTTCCCCTCTGCGGCCAACAACGGCGGCGTGAGCCAGGGCGCAGGTACGCTTCAAACCCTCAAGCCAGGCGACGTCGACGAGATTGCCCGGCAGTGCCCCGCCGTCACCGTGGTCGTGCCTATGATCTGGGCACAAGCCCAAGTCATCTATGGAAAACGCAACTGGGCACCGCAGCAAATGACGGGGACCGCGCCGGGCTATCTGGCTACTCGCGACTGGGAAGATTTGGAAGAAGGCGACTGCTTCACCGATGACGACGTCCGCTCGAGTAACGCCGTCTGCCTGATCGGCGCCACGGTGAAACGCGAATTGTTTGAAGACGAATCACCCCTCGGCAAAATAATCCGCATCCGCAACGTCCCTTTTCGGGTCATCGGACTTTTAAGCCCCCGGGGCGCGAACATGATGGGCCAGGACCAGGACGACTGCATCCTTGCCCCTTGGACGACGATCAAGTTTCGCGTCAACAGCCTCGGTGCCGGTTCGACGAAGCCTGGGGCGGCAATCGGCTCCACGTCGACGATCAATTCCTTGAACAATCCGTATCCCACGCCAACGCCGCTCTATCCCCAGGCATCGGCCGCACAGTTGGCCGACACGCCTCAGGCGGTGCGGCAGACGAGCGTCGATATGATTCAAGCCAAGGCCGCCAACGCCGAGCAGGTGCCGGTGGCCATCGAGCAGATCGCCGCATTGCTTCGCGAGCGGCATCATCTCACCGAGGGCCAAGACGATGATTTCAAAATTCTCAACATGACCGAAATCGCTCGGACTTCGGCGCGAACAACCGAATTGATGGGGGCGTTGCTGTTGACGGTGGCTGCCATTTCGCTCGTGGTGGGCGGGGTGGGGATCATGAACATCATGCTCGTTTCCGTCACGGAGCGGACACGCGAGATCGGCCTGCGGATGGCCGTCGGTGCCAGGCGACATCACATCTTACAGCAGTTCCTCGTGGAAGCGGTTTTGTTGTGTCTGGCTGGCGGCGCGTTGGGCATTCTCGCTGGCCGTGGCACGTCGATTCTCGTCCGCGAGTTTCAGCATTGGACGACGGAGGTCTGCGTACCGGCGATTGTGATTTCGGTTCTTGTCGCTGGAGGCGTCGGCATGGTTTTTGGCTTTTATCCCGCTTGGAAGGCCTCGCGGCTCGATCCGATTGAAGCATTGAGGCACGAGTAAAGTAGCCGAAAATCCCCAATCTCCCCGTCCCCCCAGTCCCTAGCCC
>Ga0118677_10001497_pt1 | contig 47907 bp, 30 predicted proteins | sample AliMusrvi5mmetaG_FD_86154 | JGI IMG/M metagenome (GOLD analysis project Ga0118677, IMG submission 86154) | reverse complement strand
AAGGTCCACCTGACGGTTGATCCGTCCAAGTCTGGAGCGAAGATCGACCGTAACATTTTCGGCCAATTCGCCGAGCACCTCGGCAGCGGCATCTACGAGGGCATCTGGGTCGGCCCGGAGTCGCCGATTCCGAACACGCGCGGGATCCGCAACGACGTGGTGACGGCGCTGCGCGCGCTGAAGGTGCCGAACGTGCGCTGGCCGGGCGGGTGTTTTGCCGACGAGTACCACTGGCGCAAGGGCGTCGGCCCGGCGGAGAAGCGCACCTCGACGCTCAATCCCAACTGGGGCGGAGTGATTGAGCCGAACACGTTCGGCACAAACGAATTCATGGATTTTCTCGATCAAATCGGGAGCGAGGCGTACCTCTCGGTGAACGTGGGCTCGGGCACGCCGCAGGAGGCCGCCGAGTGGCTGGAGTACTTGACCGCGAGCCAGATGACGACCCTCGCTAAAGAGCGCGCGGCCAACGGACACGCCGCCCCGTACAAGATTGCCTTCCTAGGCATCGGCAACGAGAGCTGGGATTGCGGAGGCAACATGACCGCCGACTACTACCTAAGCCAGCTCAAGATCTACAGTCGTTTCGTGCGCAATTTCAACCCGGCACAGGTGGGCAATCAGCAGATGCTGAAGATCGCCGTCGGACCGGGCGATGCGAGCACCGAGTGGACCGAGACGATCATGAAGGCCTACCAGAACCGCCATTGGAGCTGGGACATCAACGGGCTCTCGGTGCACTCTTACACGGTAGTCAAGTGGCCGCCCTCTTATGCCTCGGTGGGTTTCGGCGTCAAGGAGTACAGCCAGATGCTGAAGTCGACGCTGGAGATGGAGGATCTGGTCACGAAACAGTCCGCCGTGATGGATAAGTACGATCCGCAGAGGAAGGTCGCGCTGGTGGTGGACGAGTGGGGGGCGTGGCTGGCGTCGATGCCGGGCTCCAACCCGGGCTTTCTGGTGCAGCAGAACAGCCAGCGCGACGCGGTGCTGGCGGCGCTGAACCTCAACATTTTCGCGCGCCACGCCGACCGTGTGCGGATGGCCAACATCGCGCAGATGATCAACGTGCTGCAGGCGATGATCCTCACCAGCAAAGAGAAGATGATTCTCACGCCGACCTATCACGTGTTCCGGATGTACGTGCCGTTCCAGAACGCGACATTCGTGCGGGTGACTTTCGACGCCGGCACCTACAAGCAGGGCGAGATCATCCTGCCTAGGGTGGACGCTATCGCCGCCAAGGACGCCTCCGGCAAACTGTGGGTCGAGATCACCAACGTCGATCCTGACCAGAGCGCGGAGATCGAGTTCGAAGTGGCCGGAGTGAAAGCGAAGGAGGCCAGCGGGGAAACGCTGACGGCACCGAAGGTCGACAGCGTGAACTCATTCGAAGCGCCGCAGACAGTGGTGCCAAAGCCGATCTCGGCCAAGGCGCAGAACGGGAAGCTCACAGTGAGCGTTGAGCCGAAGTCGGTGACGGTGATCTCGATCGAGCAGTAACCGGGACGCGGTGCCGCGGAAGACGGCGCGCCGGGTGACGTCAAACGGGATATGCTTCCCCGCAGGCATCAGAAAAGGAGACGATATGCGATTGCCAGTGTTGGCCCTGTTGGCCGCAAGCCTCTGTGCTGGCCAGGCGGCGGAAGAAGGCAAGCCCGCCAGCTCAAACATCATGAACGCGGAGTACCCGAAGGTGTTCGCGGATCTGAGCGTGGCGTTCCGTCTTAAGGCTCCGGAGGCGCAGAAGGTCCAGGTGGACATCATGGCCAAGAAGTACGACATGACGAAGGGCGCCGACGGGGTCTGGACGGTGAAGATTCCGCCGCAGGTGGTGGGGTTCCACTACTACCAATTCTGGGTGGACGTCGTGTCGGTACCGGACCCGGGCAGCGATACGTTCTTCGGAGTGGGTCGGCAGTTCAGCGGCATCGAGATCCCCGAGGCGGGAGTGGACTACGACGTGGTTAAGGACGTGTCGCACGGGCAGGTGCGCAACTTCCGCTACTACTCGAAGACCGTGAGTGCATGGCGGCGGGCATTCGTCTACACACCGCCGGACTACGACAACAATTTGAAGGCGCGGTACCCGGTGCTGTACCTGCAACACGGCGGCGGCGAGGACGAGACCGGCTGGCCGAAGCAGGGCCGCGTGGACCTGATCCTAGACAACCTGATAGCCGGGAAGCAGGCTGTGCCGATGATCATTGTCATGGACAAGGGTTACGCGATGAAACCGGGCGAGCAACCGCCGCAGCCACCGGGGCCGGGGCGGCCGTTCCGCTTCGTCTTCACAACGTTCGAAGAGGTCGTGACCAACGATCTGATCCCGGCGATCGACAGCACGTTCCGCACGCTTACCGACCGCGAACATCGTGCCATGGCTGGCCTGTCAATGGGCGGCATGCAGACGTTCCAGATCACGATGGCACACCTCGACAAGTTCGCCTGGATCGGAGGGTTCAGCGGCTCAGGCGGTATCGGGCCCGGCGGACCCTTCGACGCCAAGACGGCGTACAACGGAGTGTTGGCGGACTCGGCCGCGTTCAACAAGAACGTGAAGCTGGTGTGGATCGGCATTGGCACCGAGGAGCCAGAGATGATGTACAAGGGCGTGCACGCGTTCCATGAGGCGCTGACGCAGGTCGGCATAAAGCACGTTTATTGGGAGTCGCCGGGAACGGCCCACGAGTGGCTCACTTGGCGGCGCGATCTACACGAGTTTGCGCCTCTGTTGTTCCGCTAGCGCGCGAGGAGAGGCAATCATGAGAACGATATGGATAGCGGCCGTCGCGACGCTCGCGCTCGCGACGGCTCTCGCGCATTCGGTGAAGGTCGCGGGCGGGCTGGTGGAAGGCACGGCCGAAAATGGTCTGACGGTCTACAGAGGCATCCCCTTCGCGGCGCCACCGTTGGGAGGGTTGCGGTGGAAGCCTCCGGAGCCGGCCGCAAGCTGGCAAGGGGCGCGCAAGGCGGATAAGTTCGCGCCGGGCTGCATGCAGTCGATGGGCGGCCCGCCACCCAGCGGTCTGAGCGAAGACTGCCTGTACCTGAACGTGTGGACGCCGGCGAAGTCGGCGAAGGACCGGCTTCCGGTGCTCGTGTGGATCTATGGGGGCGGCTTCAACGGAGGCGCGACCTCAATCCCGGACTACAGTGGGGAGCGGCTAGCCAAACGCGGCGTGACCTTGGTTAGCATCGCCTACCGCGTGGGGATCTTCGGCTTCTACGCGCATCCGGAACTCAGCGCCGAATCCGCTCAGCACGTCTCCGGCAACTACGGTCTGCTCGACATGATCGCCGGGCTCCGGTGGATTCAGCAAAACATCGCCGCGTTCGGAGGCGACCCCAAGCGCGTCACGATCTTCGGTGAATCTGCGGGCGGCATTGCCGTCAGCATGCTGTGCGCCTCGCCGCTTGCCAAGGGGCTCTTCATCGGCGCTATCTCGGAGAGCGGCGGATCGTTCGGTCCGGTGAGTAAGAACCCGTCGCCGGGAGAGAACATGCGCGTGCTCGCCGATGCCGAGGCGTCGGGTGCGGAGTTCGCCAAATCTGCGGGCGCCGCGTCGCTGAAGGAACTGCGCGCACTGCCTGCCGACCAGATCCTTGAAGCCGGGCGCAAGCAGCGCGGCATGGCCTGGCCGATTGTTGATGGCTGGGTCATCCCCGGCGACCAACACAAGCTTTACGAGGCTGGGCATTTCAATGACACCGCCATCCTGGTCGGCTACAACTCGGACGAAGGCTTGAGTTTTTCCCACGACCGCACGGCCGAGGCCTACGTCCACGGAGTCAAAGCTCGCTACGGCCCGTGGGCGGATCAGCTGATCGCTGCTTATCCGGCGAGCGGTGAAACCGTTACGAAGACGGCGCGCGACCTCTCGCGCGATTCGGCATTCGGCTGGCAGACCTGGGCCTGGGCCCGCCTGCACTCGGCCAAGGCCAAAGTCAAGGCATATTACTACTACTTCGACCAACATCCCGAGCACCCAGCCAGTTCGCCCGAGGCGGATCACGGCTCGCCGCATGGCGCAGAAGTCATCTACGTCTTCGAACATCTCGACGACCTGCATCGCTCGCCGACTGAAACGGACCGTCGCATTTCCGATGCGATGGCGACCTATTGGACGAACTTCGCCAAGTACGGCAATCCCAACGGCAAGGGCGTGCCGGAATGGCCGGCGTTCAGCGACAAGCAGCCGGTCGTAATGTACTTCGGGGGAACCGCCCACACTGGACCGGTTCCCAGCGAATCGGCGCTGCGCGTGCTGGACGGGTACTTCGCTTGGCGCCGAAGCCCGGATGGAGCACAAGTGAAGGCACCGCGGCCGTTCGGCGCTAAGTGAAGATCGCAGCGTTAGAAATCGAGACGTTCTGACGAGCCCGAAGGAGCAGTGATGAGAAGTTTCGCGATACTACTGATCCTGGCGCTCGGCCTGTGTTGGGGCCAAAGCTCGGATGAATCGAAGCCCGCGAGTTCCAATGTCATGGGCACCGAGTACCCGCGTGTTTTCGCCGACGGACGCGCAGCATTCAGGCTGAAGGCGCCCGAGGCTCAAAAGGTCCAGGTTGACATCATGGCCAAGAAGTACGACATGGCGAAGGGCGAGGACGGCTTCTGGACCGCCACGATTCCGCCGCAGGTCGCCGGATTTCACTACTACCGCCTGGTGGTCGATGGCGTAAACATCAACGATCCCGGCAGTGAGACCTACTTCGGCGTCGGCCAGCAGTTCAGCGGCATCGAGATCCCCGAGCCAGGCCATGTCGACTACTACGAGACCAAAAGCGTGCCGCACGGGGAGGTGCGCCAGCGCCGCTACTGGTCCGCCACCACTCAACAGTGGCGCAGGTGCTTCATCTACACGCCGCCGGATTACGATGCCAACCAGAAGGCGCGCTATCCGGTGTTCTACCTGTTGCACGGCTTCGGCGAAGATGAGCGCGGCTGGGTCACGCAGGGCCGACTCGACAACATCATGGACAATCTGATCGCAGAGAAGAAGGCCGTGCCGATGCTGGTCGTCGTCGACACGTTCGTCGCCGCCAAGCCCGGCGAAGAACCGATGGTGATGCGGCAGGACGGCCGGCGGCCGAACATCGGCGGCAACATCGGGGAGACGTTCCGCGAGGTGCTGCTGAAGGAACTGATCCCGATGGTCGACTCCACCTATCGCACGCTGAGCGACCGCGAGCACCGCGCCATGGCGGGTCTCTCGTGGGGCGGCCTGACGACCTACACAATCGCACCCGCCAACCTCGACAAGTTCGCCTATATCGGCGGCTTCAGCGGCAGCACCGGCGGATTCGGCCGCGGCAATGTCGATGTCAAAACCATGCAGAATGGCGTCTTCGCCGACGCCGAGACCTTCAATAAGAAGGTGAAGCTGCTCTATCTCAGCATCGGCTCAATGGAAGGACCGGGAGCGAAGAACTTCCATGAGGCGCTCGAGAAAGCAGGCATCAAGAACGTCTACTTCGAGTCGCCGGGAACGGCCCACGAGTGGCTCACCTGGCGGCGAAGCCTGAACGACTTCGTGCCGCGTCTGTTCCAGTGATCATGAAGCGGGTCGCGGGCGGCACGAGGAGATCGAGTCACATGGCACTCCCGTAACGTCGCGGCCCGAATTCCATCAAGCTGCGTCACCCGCTCCACGAGGTGGCGCTGACGTCGCAGTGCGGATCAATGCGAGCGGTATGATGGCTCGGACTGTACAACACCGACTCAAGTCAAACTGGGAAAGCACGTCGCCGAATTGATCACTCATGCACATCTCTGTTCTGGCCCTATTCGCCAGAGCCCTCGCGAACTGCACCACGCCAGATAGCGCACTCGATCTCTGGTATAGGCAGTCGGCGCACAACTGGGATCAGGCACTGCCGGTCGGCAACGTCCGCCTGGCTGCGATAGTACTCGGCGACGCCAAGCGCGAGCACTTTCAACTCAACGAGGATTCCATCTGGGGCGGCACCAGGCACGACCGGGCCAATCCGGGAACTTCCGAGGCGTTCCGGAGGTTCGCCGGCTGAACGAGTAGGGTCACCCGGCGCAATCCCCGGAGATGATCGACCGGACCATGCTCAGAATTCCGCGCACGTCGCCGGTCTACGAAACTGTTGTTCTCGGAAACTCCGACCAGATTGATGAACTGAGAGTTGTCTCTCCTCGTCCGATTGCCATTCTGGCCTTTATTCACGGCCCCGTTCGCTTCCCTTTCCGCCACGCTCCGAGGCCGTGCCGCGCTTCAATTGGAGATTCGCCTTGCGCCATCAGATCGGCATCCTGCATCGCTCCGTAAAGCGGCCAAAACTGACGCGCCGATCGATTCCTGTGGGCTTGGCGCTGTACTGTCTGGCGGGATTGGTGATCCGTTGCCGTCCTCATGAAGCCCGGTACGGTCATGGGTTGGCAGCGCAAGGCTTTCGCTTGTTCTGGGCCTGGAAGATTCGACGCGGCAAGCCGGATCGACCGGCGGTTCCCAAGGACGTGCGCGAGTTGATCCGGACGTTGAGTCGCGAGAACCCGATTTGGGGTGCTCCACGGATCTACGGAAAACTGCTTGGACTCGGCATCGAGATCGGCGAAACCAGCGTGGCCAAGTACATGGTTTGGCGGCGAACACCGCCATCCCGGACCTGCAGGACCTTCGTCGACAATCACCTGAAGAGTATGGTGTCGGTCGACTCTTTCGCCGTGCCGGCGATCTGGTTCCAGATCCTGTATGTATTACTGGTGCTGGCGCATGATCGCCGGCGGATCTTGCGTCTCGCAGTCACGGCGCATCCAACAGCGGACTGGATTGCTCAACAAATGCGCGAGGCCTTTCCATGGGACACTGCACCGCGCGATCTGATCCGGGATCGGGACCGGATCTTCGGCAATGACTTCGTCGACCAAGTGAAGGCAATGGGGTCAAACAAGTGCTTTCGGCGCCGCGGTCGCCATGGCAGAATGCCTATGTTGAAAGCGCGATCGGCACCATTCGCCGCGCGTGCCTGGATCACATGATCGTATTCAACGGGCGCTGCTTGTATCGACAACTTCAGAGCTTCATTGCGTACTACCGTCGGAGCCAGACACATTTAGCGTTGCCCAAGGATAGTCCAGAGCCCCGATCGATTCAACCTCCAGGCTTGGGGCGGAACTTCGCAAGACAGGAGGTGGGCGGATTACATCACGGGTATGAGCGGCGGGCCGCCTGAACCGGCTTCGTTCGAATCAACTGTCACAGCTTGCTGATCCTTGAAGTTGGCCGTGTGCTCGTCATCCGAACCCACTCGGTTAGCCTATGCCGTGCCGCTTCGCGCACTCCCGGCCAACGATCTGCTAACCAGACGATTGCAGTCGCCCATCCTCGCCATGGTGTATTTCGCCGCCCAGTGAGTCGTTGACAAGATTTTCGAGAACGACAATAGCAGCGTGGGCAGTCCTGCCACTTTCTAAGAATGCGCATGGCTGCCCAGGGGAGCGAATCTTGGCCAGTCATTCGCGCCTGGCATAAGGCGAAAGCTCGCGCACGGATTCCGGTGTTCCGCAAAGCGGATCATGCGCTGCCGCCGGCCAAGCCCGCCGGGTATACTTCTAAGATTCAGTGGCGAACCGAAGGGCCGTGCCCGCCATGGTGCTGCAGACTCCTGGTAACTCTGAAATCTACATGGACGCGGGCGGTAATCGATGACAAAGACCAACTTATGTTTCTTGATTCTCACGGCAGTCGGCATGTCGCTCACCTGTGCACCGGCGATTTCCGCACAAGCTGGCGGAGAATCGCCGGCGTACCTCGACGCGAAGCGACCAATCGCGGAAAGAGTTGACGGCCTGATGAGCCGTATGACTCTGAAGGAAAAGGTCGGTCAACTCAACTTGCCGTGTGTTTACGTGGATGAACTGGGGAAGGACATCCCATCGAAGTTGTTGGGCTGCCGGAAGTTCGCCGCTGGAACCTACACGCATGAGATTGGTCCTGGTTGTGGTTTTTTCACGCTGGCGAATGAGATCTTGCGCAAAGGCGCGCGGCAGCAAGCGGAGTATTTCAACGAACTGCAAAGGATCGCGCTCACTGAGACTCGTCTGAAGATCCCGCTTCTCGAGGACGAGGAAGGCACGCACGGCGCCATGTTCCCGGGCGGAACCATTTTCCCGGAGGGTCTGGCGATCGGTAGCTCTTTCGATCTGGATCTGGTGAAATCCGTCTACGCGGCAGCGGCGGCGGAGGCGAGAGCCGTCGGCATCCACATGCTCTCCACTCTGGTGCTGGAGTTGGATCGCGATCCTCGAATGGGCAGGAATGAAGAAGCGTATACGGAGGACCCTTATCTCTATACGCGCATCGCGGAAAGTATTGTGCAAAGCACGCAGGGTACCAACATCGCGGCACCGGACAAAGTTGTCGCGGTGCTGACGGATTTTCCGACTCAAAGTGAACCTTCGAGCGGATTGGAGCGCGGTGCCATCGAGTTATCCGATCGCGCATTGCGCGAGAATTCCCTGCTTCCTTGGGCCGCCGCCATCACCAAGGCCGGCGCTCTCGGCGTGATGGCCGGCTACCCGGAAATCGAGGATATACCGGCGCACGCTTCTGAGAAGTGGATGAACGACGTGCTGCGGAAGGAATTGGGATTCCGGGGAGTCGTGGTGAGCGAAGGTGGTGGATTCGGAACGCTGATCTCCGAGCATCTAGTTCGAACGCAGAAGGAAGCCGGCGCGCTGGCCTTGAAAGCGGGCGTGGACGTGAACATCAGCTATGAGCCTGCCTATATGGGCCCACTGATTGAAAACGTGCAGGAGGGGCGAGTCGACATCGCTTTGGTGGATCGCGCGGTCCGAAGGGTTCTGGAACTGAAGTTCCGTCTCGGTCTTTTCGAGAACCGATTTGTCGACGTGGAGCGCGCAGTGCGTGTTGTTCACTCACAGCCGTATCAGGATCTCGCACTGCGTGCGGGTCGCGAGGGGATTGTGCTGCTCAGGAACGAGCGGAACGTGCTGCCGCTCAAGCGGGAACTGAAGTCGATTGCCGTCATTGGCCCCGACGCGGAGAACCTGATGAACCAACTCGGGGACTATTCGCCGAAGAGTGTCTTGCAGCACGTTACCAGCATTTTGGAAGGGATCAAGAGCAAAGTCGGACGAAATACTAAGGTCGTCGCGGTGAAGGGCTGTCAGGTATTGGGCGCTGACAAAAGCGGGTTCGACGAGGCGACGCGTGCCGCGAGAAACGCTGACGTGGCGATCGTGGTGGTCGGCGAGAACCAGGGCCAGAACGATGTGGACGAGGCGCGGGACCCGCCGACGGACGGAGAGAGCCACGACGTAGCGAGCCTCGACCTCACCGGCGTACAAGAGGATCTTGTGAAGGCGGTTTACGCAACGGGAACGCCCACCGTCGTCGTGCTGGTGAACGGTAGACCCCTGTCCATCCGCTGGATTGCCGAGCACTTGCCTGCCGTCGTCGAGGCATGGCGGCCGGGCGAAAGAGGCGGGGAAGCCGTTGCCGATGTCCTGTTTGGCGATTACAACCCTACTGGGCGGCTCTCAATTACGATTCCCCGCCACGTGGGCCAACTGCCGGCCTACTACAACTACAAGCCAGGCAAAGCCTATTTCACAGAGCAGGGCAAGCGCGGTTACGTCGACATGCCATCAACGCCGCTGTACCCGTTTGGCTATGGCTTGAGCTATACCCGTTTCGAATACTCAAATCTTCGCATCGACCCACCGCAGGTCCACTCCGCGGGGATGGCGCGCGTCAGTTTGGAAGTGAGGAACGCCGGTGACCGCTCAGGAACGGAAACGGTGCAGATGTATATTCACGAGGCGACGGGTCCGGTTGCGACGCCCGTCAAGCAGCTACGCGGGTTCGCTCGCGTGGACCTCAAACCAGGTGAGATGAAGAGCGTCAGCTTGACACTCACGCCAGAAGACCTGCAGTTGCTCGACCGCGACATGCAGTGGCGTGTGGTTCCGGGCGACTTCGAGGTAATGGTCGGAAGATCCTCTGAGGACTTGCCGCTCATGGGAGTCTTGAAGGTCCTGCCTTAACGCCGGAGAGACAGCACTTGATGCTCGTCAGCGCCCGCCCAAACTCAACCGGAATGGTCCGCAGGCTCCTGCCTCGTTTTCACCAGCAACAATTTGACACGGGTCGATGTGTTTTCGCCTGGAGTCGCTTGTCGCAGCAAGACAACTTCGCTCGTTGTTTCGGACTGAGGTAGGGCGACTGACCGGCTGCTCGGCCAACCATTCGCAAATGATAGGCCACGGACGCACATGGCTTCTACGGGCAAAGACGGGCCGGAATGTCCAGTACTCCATCGGTGGTGTGCGGCTTCCCGCAGTGCTTTCCATTCGGGATGCACGATTTGCTGGGTGGCACGGGACGTTTCGTTTCCTAGCTTCACGGGACTTCCCGCTGCACGATTGAGAGGCTCCGGGGTTGTCTTGGCACAACCATCATCGCCGGAGAAATCAACCTGTTTGCGTGATCCCGCCGGCATGTATTCCGATCCCACGAAAGGGTGTTACAGGTTCCACCAATACGTCCACTTCAACACGAGGGCGCGATCGCGGACCGAGAACAACCCGGGCACGTTTTGTCCCGGTTGCAGATACTCGGGCACGTAGTTGTCAGTCCAGACCAGGAATACGTCGGAAGCGGGTTTGTAGCGCCACTGGAGACGCGTGTTGACATTCAGGTTCCGCTGTTGCTCGTTATATTGCACGAACGTTGTGAAATAGAGCGTCTTCGTGAGCGTCACATCGAATCGCGGACCTACCAACCAGAATTTCGTGTGTCCCCATGGTTCATCCAGGCGAATATCGTTGTAGCTGACGGCACCGGCCAGGCTGACATAGGGTTGGATTCTATACCCTAGCGTGCCGGTCCAGTTGAGGCGTGTACCGCCGGCGTAATAGCCGCCATAGAGTGTCGAAAAGCCATAGCGGAACACGCTCTGCGGCTTGGAGTCGAACTTCGTAGTCCAGAAGTCCCAGCGGTGCTCGCTGCCTGCCTGCAATTTCTCCCGGCCTGAGTTCGTCGGGTCAAAGGGCTGCAACAATCGCACGTAGTCGGAGCCGGCCGACGCCGAGAAGACGTCCTGGTTGCGCAGTGTCACGGTGTAACCCAGCGTGGTCTCATAATCGCTGAGCTTGCCCGACCAATCGAAAAAGTTGCTGCTGTTGAGCGTCGGGCCGTGACTCAAAACGGGCCCGCCCGCCGGCAGAAACGTATAGCCGATCGTGACCAGTCCGCGATGGTACCCGTTTCGCGGCACGTAGCCCACCTCGGCGCTGTACTTCTCGTCAACATTTTCCACCTGGCCGCCGATCAGCCAGCGGCGGCTGTTGTACTGCAAGTTACCCGCGTAGACCGCGCCGTTGCCCTGAGTGCCGGATGAGAACGACCTCAGATAAAGCAGTTTGCCAGTCCACAAATTGTCCGCCGTCGCCAGGTTGTATTCGGCGCCTAGGTTGCGGCTGTAGCTCGACGGCGACAACGTTATTCCCGTCGGCCGGTAATTTGCGGACTCTTTGTCTATCACGATCACACCGATGTTTGAACGGGAAAAGATGCGGCGCTGCAGGGCGATGGTGGCGAAGTTCTGCGGCGGGAGGCCTTGATCCTCGGCCTCCCCGGTCTGCATGTCCATCACGCCGATCCGCCAGTCATTGTTCAACTTCCCGCTGAGACGGGCGCCGAATCGGATGGGCACTCCTCCTAGTCCGATTCGCCGGCTGAAAAACGGGCGGATGGTGGCATAGCCGAAGTTGGCGAACTGGTCGCCGTTTTCGAGAAAGAACTGCCGCTTTTCGGGGAAGAACAGCTCATAGCGGTCGAGATTCGTCACTTGCTGGTCGACGTCAACCTGAGAGAAGTCGGGGTTCACGGTCAAGTCCAGGTTGAGTGCCGAACCGAGGGCAACCTTCGCATCCATTCCGACGTCATGCCGGGCGCGCGACGGCGCATTAGTCAAGTAATCGTGGCTTATACCGCCCAGCCCATAGGGGATCAACGAGATGTTGGAACGCTCGGAAGGTGGAGCCTCGTCCCACAGAAGATCACCAGTCAATGCGAGTGAAGCCGTCGGAAACTGGCGTCCTATCGGGGTCCATGAGGACTTCTCCGTCGTCTTTAAATCCAAACGACTGAAGTTGACGCCCCACCGCGTGACGCCGTTCTTATAGCGGATGCTCTTGAAGGGGATGGCAATTTCCAGTTCATAGCGGTCGTCGTAGCTCTTCACGGCCGAGGTCCATTTGTTATCCCAACTCAAGTTCGCTTTGCCGCCTTCGTACAGCAGGCCGTCCCATTGTGCTCCAGCCGCATTCACTCCGAAAGTGAAGCCGTTTGTTTGGTCATCGAAAGTGTCGAGGAAGAATATGAAGTTGTCGTTGTTGCCAAAGGCCCAGTCCCGTCGGAGCGACTCCACCATATACGGTCCCGGAATGTCGCCGAAATAGCAGATAGCGCTGAGGTACAGGTTGTGATCGTCGTAGGCCATGCGCACATCGGTTCGCACTTTGGCGCGGCCGGTATCCATCGGCAGGACCATCCAGAAATCAGTCGCGACCTCAGCCGATTGCCAGGCGGGTTCATGCGCGCTGCCATCGATCACGATGGGCGACGAGGCCCGGTGAATATGCAACTGATAGGCGGCGTTCTGCTTCTGCGCCATGGCGTTCACCGTGGCAGCAAGCAGGCACGCAAACACTGCAAGGGCATAAGTGGTTGCTCGCGCGGCCAACCTCGGACTCCGGCTTGGCGCACTCAATTTTGATCGCTGCTCCCGTGACGGAGTCGCGATACCGGCTTCCTCAAGATTGCCGGTACTGTCATCGTGCGGAAGAGCGATGCGGCTGTGGATCTTCGTTCGATCGCACTTTAGTGCTGCCGGGATCATCACGCGCTAAACCTGTTGAGCTGAGACCGAGTTGCTGAAAAGGACAGCATCGATGTTAACGTCCACTCGCTTTCATCGCAGCGTCCGCGTTCTGATCGCCGATTCGCTTCCGCATGCGGCGTGGGTTCATTGCTCATCATCACTTGAAGTCGCGGATTCACTCCGGCCCGGGGATCACCGTAATCTCGAGCGCCCGGCGGGTTGCCGGGGCCGATGGATCCGGGATGCGGTTTCTCAACGTAGTCTGCCCCGGCCCCAGGGAAATCCACCGGAAGGGACAGGATACTCCCCGGCCAAAGACGATGAGGCCAGATGCATCTATCCATTGATATCATGCGCTTGCTTCCGTCCGGATGGATGTCTGCCCGCGGGTCGAACGGCAATCCACGACGGTACGCACCGGACCTCGTCCTGAGTTCGAATCCGCGCGTGAATAGCTGTCTATTTGTTTCTCTTTCTAGGAGGTTTGGCGTCGCGCTGTAGAACGACGCCGTCCAATGGCTCCAAAGTGACCCATGACGCGGCTTCACCGTCGTTGTAGCGGGACGCGGATCGCACCCAGAGCGCGTCGGCGATAGCGGGTCCGCTGCCCTGGTTGCGAATCCTGACGCTGGCGCCATCCGCCGCTTTGAGCGGTGCTGTGAACAGAGTATGCCACTCATCGCCTCCGGTGGATTGATCGACCGTGGCAGCAGCGATTACCTTCCCTCCGTTGACGAGTTCGAAGACCACGCTCTTGCTCCAGGCTGAAGCTTCTGGAGCCGCCGCCCACCACGCTGCGACCGTATACTCATCGTCCGCCTGCAAGCCCAAGTCCCAGGAGGCAAGTCCGCAGCTTGCGTCGCATTGGTGGCACCCCGCACCCCACTGGTGGTAGTAAGGTCCGCTCGCCTTCCACAGTCCGCTGTCGTACTGCGCGGCGCGCCAGTCGTTAGCTGCTTGGAATGACGTCCCCGCGTCGTCCAAAATGAACTCAAAGCGGGCAGCTTGTGGGCCGGTCAAGCGGCGATAGCCTGCGCCCATCCTGATCTGCTGTCGCTGCCGGGACGTATTCAACAGCACGGAGCCATGATCGAAATCACGGCGCATATAAGTTGGCGCAGCCTTGCGGAGTTCGACCCCGTCCAGCCAGAGCTTTCCTATCTGCGTGCCTGCCAGGAATTGCAAACGCGCATCGTTCACGGTTTCGAGCGCGGTGAACGGTACGGCAAACCGCTGCCACTCCGTGCCTACTGTGACCTGTGCGCTGAGGCCGTAGTTACGCCAGTCCGGACTTTGCTTACTAGCGTTCAGTGTGAGGCTCCGCGTGCCGTCAGCCTTGGCGGAGAAGCTCAGTTCGTAGTCCTGGCCTTGCGTCAACTGCAAGTTGTATTGGTGCAGATCGACTTGCCAGTCCGAGCAATTGCCTGACGCCGTGATCGCGATGAGCGCCGAAGCCGAACCCGACGTAGCGGCGCCCATGTCCTGCGTCGCCGTCGCGGCGCATCCGGCGCTGGTGTCCACCCACAGGCCCCATGTGTTTGAAAAGGGCTCTTCGAAGCTGCCGTTTGCAACGAGATTCACGGAATCCACCGTGCCGTTGACGATGCGCTGCGCCGCCCCTAGCGGGTAGCCGAGATTGAAGTCCAACTCGTCGTACCACCAGTCGTTGCCGTGGAACGTGTCCCCGATCTCATGCGCGAAGAAGCCGTCCTGCATCAGCGTCATCGCCAATCCGAAGCGCGCGTAGGGGTAATAGGTGCGTGCGAACTCAATTGTTGACGCCGGCATGTTCTTCAACGGGTCATACCCATAGCCATAACCGATCTGCCAGGCTGGAGCAGACTCGATCATCATCACCGTGGGCGACCGCCCGTGGTTGTACCATTCGCCGTAGGCGCTCCACAGGAAGTCGAATGAATTCCGGCCGTCCAGTACACCCGGCGAGAGGAAGCCGAAGCTATCGCCATTGAACAGCTTCAGCACCGCCGGATCTGGCGGGCGGTAGTGATGGCCTGAGGCGAGCGCGTAGGGCATCATCCTCCTCCACGTCTCCATCTCGTGGATCACTCCCGCGCGCCAGGCAGCGTCCAGCGTGGCTGGATCGTCGGGCTTGCCGTCTTCGTCGGCATCCAGTTGCACCGCGTTGCCGTAGATATCGTTCTTCAGCCACGACTCGTCGAGGAAGAAGTTGTCGAAGAAACAGCCGTCGTAGATCAGCCCGCTGTCCAACATGATCCTGTATGCGTACATCGCCTGGTACTCGGCAACGTAGGTCTTAGTGAGATTCAGCCGGTAACTCCCTGGCCATACTTCGATGCGCTTGCCGTGAATGTCGTGCAGATAGTAGTCCTCTGGCAAGCCGAAGTTCTCCACCGTGTTGATGCTGGTGAGTATCAGTGCGTTCGGGTTGTACTTGCGGATTTGCGCAATCTCGGAGGCCGAGTAATCGGCGCCGAGATGCAGGTCGACACGAGCGGCGTGTTCCATTCCTCCCAGGCGCAGCATCGCGGAACCCCACAGGTTCCCCTTTCGCGGGAACGGCGCGTCGCCGCGCGGCAACGAGCGGTAGAGCAGCGTGTGCAGATAGTCGGGCGCCGAGGTGCAACGCAGGTAGACCTGGTTCACCAACGCCGGATCAGGGCTGAGGCCGCTGACTATTGCTGACAGCATCGTCGGAGATGCCCCTGCCGTAGCCAGTTGCATCTGGTCGAACGGGGTGCCGCGTTCTAGGCTCCAACGGCACTGGTCGGCCGTTCGCGTGGTCACTGACAACGCGACTGACGTTGTGCCCGGACTCAGCAGCGTGCTCGGCGGGTCGACGTTGACAATCGGGATCCCGGGATAGTCGTAAACCGCACTGGGGCAGGCAGTTCCACCCTGAGGTGTGAACTGGAGTTGGATCTTATCGCCCGCCGCGCGCTCGGCCAGCGGCAGCGCCAACTCAAGCGCGGGAGCGGGAGCCGTGCGCTGAGCGCTCCATCTCACTTCATCCGCATTTAGCGCGCGGCCAGTAACGCGCACCTCGTCCACCAAATAGGCGGCCGCTACCCCGTTGAGCGTGCCTCCGATTGCGAAACGGTCTCCGGCTGCGGAAGGCGCGACATAGCGGCCTTCATTCGTGTCGGCGGCGAGAATTCCATCCAGGTAGAATTTCATGCGGCTCGAGGATTGCGACCACGAGAACGCAATGTGGTGCCACTCCCCAACTGCCCAGGTACGCGATTCCACCGAGCTGCTCCAGGCGCTCTGCCATTGCCCGTTCGTCACGCCGCCCGCGTAGATGACACCCTGCGCCCCATCCTGTGTGATTTGGAGAGAGTCTCCGTCCGATGCTTGATACGAGAAGAGTGCCTGGCTCACCCGGTATTGTGAATCCTGGCCGGAACCGCCCAGTGCAACCCACATCTCCAGTGTTCCTTCGGTCAGGTCGAGGGTACCCGCGGTTGCATAGGCCAGTTGCCCGTGCGGATCCAGCGCAAACGCCGTTCCCCAGCGCCCCGGCTGATAGCTGACGCCGCTCTCCACTAGCGGCGGCTTGCCCTCGATCGAAGTCGCGCTCCCGTCGGCGTGCAGTAGCAGGGTCTGCCGGCCCGTGAGTGGGGCCTGCGCCGAGCCGTTGATCACCCAGCGCCAGGCACCAGCCGCACTGCCCTGCGCAGCGGCGATCAGGAACGAATAGTCGGACTTCGGAATCAGCGAGACTGAAGGGCACGCGCTTTGCGCGCGGCATAAGGCACTGAACATCCAAACCGCCGTGAGAGGGGCTCGCCTGCCACTCGGACGTCTTCGGTGCTGCGTCATCTGCGAAGAGCTTATCATCCGCTCGCGGTCGTGGGCGAAGCTGGCTGGGATTGCCAATTCAGTAGTACGCATGAATCGGCGACTCCGCCGATCGCGCCGGCCCGCGCGAGAGTTGATGCCAAACCGGCCGGTCCATGCGATTCCCGAAGATAAGTCATCGACCGACGTCGCACTGAGTGATGGGCCAATCCAGTGGCGGCCGAATCGTGCCACCGGGTGGCCTGCCACGAGATCAGGGCTCGTATTGCCCGCTCCACATGCCACAGCGAGATATCGGGAAGTTCGCGACTCACCTGTCAACTTGACCAGAGGCCGGGGTGCAACCAAAACAACGGCGGATCGAATCGTCCTTGACGAGGTGCTGTGTTGCCCACGCGGCATCAGTGAATCAAGACCGGCCGGAAGGTCAAATTCCCGGCCGGTGGTTTGCGGGGCCGCATTCCGGCGTGCGGTCCGATCTCCTAAACAGGGGGCAACAGCCGGATGACTTACCCCGCTCACACCGATCGATGCGCGGGCCGGCAACGATGTCCGTCCCGGCCGCGATCGTTCTCCGCATCCTCAAATGAGCCGCGCCGGAAGCGCTAACGCACTCCTATTCCGCACGTTGCAACAATTGGACCGCGCCGTTCAACGCCAACCCTGATTATTGGTGGCGTATGCGGTGAACGAGGCCAACCACGGCGAGACCGGCGAACATCATGGCGAAAGAGGCCGGTTCGGGGACCTGGCCCGGCAATTCACCGGAGCCAAAAGCCTGCAGTTCAATGAGCGCGCCCCAATCGGATCCTGACTCGCCTATGGTGCTGTAGCGGATATAGCGCATTTCCTCTCCGGCGGTGGCGAAACTGAAAGTCCAGGAGGGTCCGGAACCAGTTGTCTGCAAGCCGATAGGCAACCATGTGGAGCCGTCCGTGCTCCACGACAGCTGAAATGTGGTGTGGTAGCCTGGGCCGTCGGCATTGAACACCGCGACATCATCTATTGGAACGATCGCTCCCAAGTCAACTTGCCACCAGGCATCCCACCCGCTCGCTACCCACGCCGTGGTCATTAACCCGTCGTTCCCGTGACCAATCCAGGAATCCCCGTAGTAGGAACTGCTGGCTGTGGCGGGCTGGCCAACGGCGTAGTTGATAGCGGCGCCGCTGGCGCAGGGTGCCATCAGGCACACGGAAGCAAGGGCGAGGGCAAGGTTGCGGCCAAGTGTTAATAGGGCGGTCCCTTCGACAGGACGCGATTTCATATGCATTGCGAATCTCCTTTTGCAGGTGCAGTTATTACGGTGAGATTGCGTTTCTGAACGCCGTCTCCTCAATCAGTATGGGGAGGAGGTCTTCGCGCGTTAGGCGACAAGGTGCGACATGTCGCTCTGTCTGGTACTGACGCAGTACTGGCCGTAGAGGGTTTGCACCGGGGGTACCAAAGAGTTGCCTTGAAACGAGCAGGGCTGATCCGGTTCGGCGAGCGACCCGCAGGTGCGTGGCCAATTCCTGGGAGGCTACTCCGCCGTAGTCGTTAACACGCGGAGTTCGAAATGCATTTTGGGCTGCCGGTTAGTACTTCCAGAACCGCTTCAATAGCGGGCTATTGCCGTCGGGGGCCCAGCCAAACGTCACCACGTCACCCATCGACGCCTCCTCGACCGCGTCAAACTCGTGGTCGAGAATGCCCTGATGGAACTCGCGATCATGAAACGGCTTGAACTCGCCCGAAAAGCGGTACTCCAGCGCGCGCAGGTGGGAGTCCAGGTAATACACTACAGAACCTGGTGTCTGCACCAGGATGCGGCCGTACTGGTCCACGCTCATTGTCGCAACTACCCCCAGGCGCCCCTGCGACCGGCAGAAGTCGGCCAGGGGAAATAGCGCGTAGGTAAGTTCGCCACCACCGGTGACGGGCGGCAGAGGGTCCCCCGCCTGTGAAACTTGGCGAGGCGCCTTTGAGAAGGGCAGTTTCAAAACGGCCACGCCGGGATGTCCCAACCCGTCACCCGGATTGTTGATGCCACCCAGCAAGGCCTCGGGCTGCCCGTCGCCGTCTATGTCGTGGATGACGCAATGCGACAACGCGCCCGGGTGCCAATACTCCTCTACCACCCTGCCGCTGGTGGGATCCAATAAGGCGACTTGCGCCGGATACCAGATGTGGTGGTTGGCGACGGTAAGCAGCAATCGCCTACCCCCGGCTACCACGGGTTTGACAAAGACGCCGATATAGTTCGCATCGAACCGCCGCAATCCGAAGGTCCGGGCCGCGCCGAACCGGGTTTCCCACCGCAAACGCCCCCGGTGGTCGAAGCACATGAGCCGGCCGGCCTGTTCAGGGCCGGCTGGCACATAGCTCAGCAGCGTTTCCTGGCGGCCGTCGCCGTCAATGTCCGCAATCACAACCTTGTCGCTCACTCTGGCTTGGAAAGCCGCACCGGGCGGTGGAAGAGTCCTTTGCCAGCAGAGACGCTCGGCGGAATCGAGCACGCGGAGTGTTGAGCCCTCGAGCGTCCACCGTGCTGGAATGGGAGTGGCAGGGAACACGCCTGTGCGCCAGAGCAAAACCGCCGCGAGTGCGACTGCCGCGACTGCCGCTCCAACGGTCGCCCACGCCTTGAGCCGGAAATGGTCGCGCGTAGGTGTTGGGCTGGCCACGGTCTCAGTTTCCGGCTCTTGCGCCCGCAGACCGTCGGCTTCCAGCCACTGCTTCAGTTCTAACGGGTAGGCAAAGACCCGTGCCTTGTGTCCGTCACACTGGCGATAGACCGGTAGTCCGTCACACTCCCAACGTTGCACCGAGCGGACGGTGACGCCCAAAAATGCCGCGATCTCTTTCCAGGATTGGAGGACTTCCGGTTTAGGCACGTTGATCCCAGACTGGTGAATGGCCAGCCGAAAACTGAAGTACACCCGAAGTCTACTTCATCTGGTCAATCACTCCACGGAGGGCCGGAGGGGACGTCCGGGCGTGGGTTCGGCGACGATCTTCAACTCCCGACTTCCGCTACCCGGCCGATGCCGCCTTTATCGTGTTGGCACCGGCTGCTGATCAGCACGAGCCCGACACTCTTCCTCCCGCGAAGTGAATCCCTACTGCCAGGTGCGGGTTTCGGCCCGGGATTGCTTGCATCTGCCAAGGTCGGCGACGCCACGAATCCTCCGGTATTGGGAGCTCAAACCCGAGCCGTCTCTGGCTCTGGTCGCGATGGCAAGGCCGTCGCCAGCAGGACCAGAGGCGCTCAGTCATGGGAGCGGAGTCACGCAGTCCAACCGGCGGGACTCGCGTTTTGGACTAACGCATTCTGGCTCTGCTTTCTAAACGCTTCCGGCGAAGCTGCCTCGGGTGATATCCCAACCGCTGTCGATATAGGCGCGTAGCTTGGCTTGCAGGTCCTTTGCGACCTGCGGATAGGAGTCGACGACGTTTCGCAACTCTTGAGGGTCCTTGCGAACGTCGTAAAGCTGGGGCGCAAAGGTTCCCGTGTACTTCTCCGGGTTCCAGACGGCGACGTAGGTCCATATCGGAGTGCGGACGGAAGCAATCCAGCCAAAACCTGTAACGATGTGGTCCCGGTTGGTTGATTCCTTCTTGGCGACGTACTCCCACAGGTCTTGCCCGGTCGCGCGCGCAGGAGCTTTCAGGTTCAACCGCCCGAGCAGCGTCGGCAGGAGGTCAGGATGCTGCACAAATCCACTAACCTTGGCCGAAGATTGTCCCGGCACACGGACCAGGAGCGGGATTCGTGTCACCTGAACACGCTGCCGCTCCGCGCCCTTGGCGAATTGCCCCTGTTCTCCGAGCAGAGCGCCGTGGTCGGAAAGAAATACGACGACCGTATTGTCCGCGAGTCCAAGGTCGCCGAGCGTTTCGACGATCTTTCCGAACCAGTGATCCACATTCGAGGCCTCCCCCGCGTAGTTCGCGCGTAACCGCTTCACTCCCTCAGGCGGAACTTGGATGTTCGTATAGGGCGGCTCAGGCCAACTGGGCGTCGCGGGACCGGAGTAGTACTTGCGCAGGAAGTCTGCGGGCGGATCCCAAGGCTCGTGCGGATCGAAGGACTCGATGTGCAAATAGAACGGGCCTTCGTCGCGGTTTTGCTTGAGCCAATCGATAGCGCGGCGCGCGGTTTGTTCGACGATTGAATCGCCGTTCTTGAGCCAGCGCTTCCGGTTGGCGGTGTATTGATTGAGGAACTTGCGAAAATCGCCACGGCCTCCATCGCCGTATTGCTTTTCGACTTCATCGATATAGCCGGCCGGGAACAAGTCGCTGAAATCCGGCGTCTTCCTGGGTGCCAAGGCATAGTAATCGGTCTCCTGGCCGCGAATCCATTCAAAGTACTTGTAGCCGCGGTGGAAGTTGCGCCCGGGACGTTGGAGGTGGGGCAGATCGGCGATCAATGCCGTGGAGTAACCCGCTTCCCAGAGCACCTCGCTCAAAGTGACGTCTTCGTGATAGAGATGATGCCACCCCGGAGAGGAGCCAAGTTCGCCCAGTTGTGCCACATGGTAGGTAGGCACGATGCGGCGGCCGGTGTAGAGTACTCGGCGCGCTGGAATGGTCGGCAAGCCCTCGGCGTAAGCGTCCTGGAATACTATGGATTGCTGCGCAAACCGGTTCAGGTTTGGAGTTTGAACCCAATCGCTGCCATACGCTTCCAGGTTATCGGCCCGAAAGGTGTCTGCGACGAACACAAGGAGGTTCAGGCTATTGCCGGTTTGCTTCGGGGGGCGCTCCCATTTGGCGCTGCCCTGAATGTCGTGCCCTTGCGGGGCGGCTCCAGCTTTGCATCCGGTTGCCATGGCGGCCGGCAGAGGCCCGGCGAGTTTCAGAAACTGGCGGCGTTTATTCTCACTCATAGTGCTTTCTCCTGAGGGTCCTCGGAGCTAGAAGCTCGCCCGCAGCGCAAACTGCAACTGGCGCTCGGGATTCACTACCGTGCTGATGACTCCTGCGCTGGTGGTTCCGATGGTGGTTCCCGGAAGCCCGAATTGCGGTGTGTTGAAAATGTTGAATGCTTCGGCGCGAATCTGCAGCGCGACGCGCTCGCCTGGCCTCAATGTTCGGGCCAGCCCTACGTCGGAGTTGAACTGATTCGGCCCGCGCAAGATGTTCCGGCCCGAGTTGCCGAAAACGAAACCGGATGGCGCGATGAATGCGCTAGTGTCGAACCAGCGGCGCACGCCGCGGACGTCCGACGCCAGGGAACCGTCGGCAAGGCGATTGGGGCGGCCTGTGGTTCCTGTGTTGCTCGGATCGAAACCCAGGACAGGGGTGAATGGCAGTCCTGTCTGATAGCTCGTGATTCCGGATAATTGCCATCCGCCCAAGATCGCCGAAGCCAGTGCGGAATGCGCCAGAAGTGCCTTGCCTCGCCCGAATGGCAACTCAACGCTGTAGCTGGCAACCAGTCGATGCCGCAAGTCGAAATTGGAGCTGCCCCGGTTGGGCGTTAAGTTCCTTGGATCCTGGGGCCCGGTATCCTGCTCGGCATTGGCGCCAGCGTAGTCGATAGAGTGGCCGTAGGTGTAACCCAACAGCACGCTAATGCCTCGCGCAAACCGGCGTTCCAACTGCGCCAGCAGCGCGTTGTAGCTGGAGTTTACCCATGGTGCCAGAGCGTAGACGGCGCTGTAGCCTTGGATCGGCCGGCGCGGATTGATCGCTCCCGGGCCCGGCGTGGGCAGGTTCAGATTCAACGGCGTGTAGAGCCGGCGAGCACCCGAACCGACATAACCAACGTCGGCTACAAAGCCGCCGGGCAGCTCCTGCTGGAAATTGAAATTCCACTGCAGGACGTATGGCAAAGGCGTGTTCTTGCCGTACGAGTTTACGTCCGGGTTGACGACCGAGGCTGGGTCCAGCGCACTGGCGGGGAACCCTGTCCGTAGCAGGATCGCCGGGTTGATCTGGTCGCTGGTATAAGTCTTTTGGATGAAGTACGGCGGGTTGTTCGTAGGACGGCGGGCCACTGGGATGTTCTCGTCGCGGCCATAGAATACGCCGAATGCACTGCGGATCACGCTCTTCTGAGTCGTCTTGTAGGCGATCCCGAGGCGCGGGGCGAAGTTGTTCCAGTCAGGGTCGACGAACGAGCGGCGGTAGCCATGTGCAGCAGCCTGCGAAGCATCCAGCACCTTGCCGTAGAGTGGACCTGGTTCCAGGATCAGATCGGAGTAGTGATCCGCCGTTTCATAGAACGGCAGTGCCAGTTCGTAGCGCAACCCCGCATTGAGCGTGAGCCGCGGACCCACTTTCCAGTCATCCTGAATGTAGCCCTGAACGATGTGCTGGCGGCTTTCACTGAGCGAGCGGGTAGATACGGTAGCGCTGCTGGTGTAACCCAGCAGGAAGTCCGCGTACGCGGAGCCGGTTCCTGCGCGCTGTTGAGGATTCTGGGTGTACACGCCGTTGAAGCCGAAAGCGGGCCGCGCCGAAAGCGTCGAGTTCGCATACAGCGTGACCTGCTGGAAATCGGCACCCACCTTCAGAGTGTGCTGTCCCCGGACCAGCGAGAGATTATCGGAAAGCTGCAGCGTGATGCCTTGCTTGTCGATCGGGAAATTGCCGGAACCGGTGGCCGGGGTGGGAAGCGCTGCGGGTCCGGTGGAACCGAGCGTCGTGAGCCCGTTGACTGCGAAGGTCGGCAGTCCGCCGACGTAGGGTAGGTTTGGCGCTCCGATGATGCCGTACTCTTCGAATAGCCGCTTGGTGGCGATATGCTGCACGAGGCGGGTCTCCATGTACCCGAATCGAAATTCGTTGAGCGTCACGGGATTCAACGTGTGCGTTTCGCTGGCGGCCCATGAACGTCCGGTGGGCTCGGCGATGCTGGGATCGTTGGCGGGTGGCGGCAGCGTCGATGGCAGGATATTTGTGTTCGCAGTCGAGGAGTAACGCGCAAAGAAGCTGTCGTTCTGACCGAACCGATGGTCGACCTTGATGTTGTATTGGTCGTTGCTCACTCGCTGCCGTTGATTCGAGAAGAAGTTGGAACTCGCCGCCGCGGACAAGGGATTTGGGTAAAGACTCGCCAGCTTTGCCGAGACTGGATCCCACCGGCTCTGCGGTACGAGGTTGCCGCCGAATAGATCGCGCACGTAGGTTTTGCCGTCCGGTCCGAGTCGCGTACTGGCCGGATCGAAGGTGGGTGCGGAGAATTGGCCCGCGCGCTGCGCCACCGTAGGAACCGTAGCCAGTTGGGGTGCCGCGTTGACTTCCCGCTGACTCTGCCAACTGAAGAACGCGAACGTCCGATCCTTGATGACCGGACCTCCCAGCGTTGCCCCAAACAGGTTTTGTATGAACTGCGGGCGAACAGAAGTCGGCTGGAAGTATGGCTTGGCGTCGAGCGCGGAGTTTCGTATGAATTCGTAGGCGCTGCCGTGCAGTTGGTTCGTGCCGGACTTGAGCGTGACATTTACCACCGCGCCCGCCGATTGGCCGAACTCGGCGCTGAACGTGTTGGTCTGAACCTTGAACTCCTGAATCCCATCGAGCACCGGCTGAATCACCTGTGCCGACGAGCTATCGAATCCCACGATCTTGTTTTTGTTCTCGATGCCGTCCAGGAGATAGCTGTTCTGAATGGGGCGCGCTCCGTTGGCAACGAAGGTGTCCCGCTCCGGGCCGCGGCGCGATGGCGAGGTGCCCGCCCCCAGCACCGCAAGTTGTGTGAAGTTGCGGCCGTTCAAAGGCAATTCCTGGATCGCACGATCCTCCACAACGTGTCCCAGCGAGGTCGACTGGGTTTCGAGAAGTGGGACCTCTGCAATCACGTTAACCACAGTGTCGTCGCTGGCCACCGCCAGGTCGAAATCAAGGGGCAGATGATCCTGCACCCGGACCTGGATATTCTGCCTGCGCGCTGTTTGAAATCCAGCGGCGCGTGCCGTGACTGCATAGACTCCAGGGCGCAATGCCGGTGCGGAGTAGAACCCGTTGTCATCGCTGACCAGGCTGACTTCCGCGCTGGTTCCCGTATTGACGATCTTCACGACGGCCCGGGGAACCACGGCGCCCGTGGCGTCGTGAATGGTCCCGCTGATGTTTCCCGTATCGATTTGTGCCAGCGCGCCGGAGGCCGCCAAGACCGCGAGTAAAACCATTGAAGTCGATCGAAATGTTGCAGACATGTTTCTTCCTCGATGCCCGGGAAGCGTGTGTCGGAACGCACTTCGGGCCGGGTCCTTAGGTGAATTTGAGTGAAGTAAAGCCCGCGGCCGACAGTGCCGCGGAACGAAAGGAAATGGCCCGAGTCGCTTATCTCGGGATAAGCAATCGGACCTGCGTACAGCAGCGGAAGTGGGGGGCGCTAGAGTTCATCAATCTTCGCTTGTGGGGACAAAAGTAGCCTGGATTCTGTGCTTTGTCAACGGGCTCAATTCGAATCGGACGTGGAATGACTTCATAAGATAATAAAAACACAGGACTTATTTTTTATTGACAAATCTCCTCTAAGAATATGGACTTGACGGTCTTTGCGTCGAGGCTATACAATCCGGTTTAATCTATGGACAACCGCATGGATCGCAGGAGCTTCATGACAACCGCGCTGGCAGCCAGCGTAGGTGCCGCTTCCAATCTCGCTGCCGCAGGCAATCGCCCCCCGAATGTCGTGCTCATTCTCTGCGACGACCTGGGTTACGGCGACATCGGCAGCTACGGGTCGAAGATCCGCACCCCGAATCTGGATCGTCTGGCCTCGGAGGGCGTGCGGTTCACGCAGTTCTATTCGGCCAACCCGGTCTGCTCACCCTCTCGCGCTGCCTTGCTCACCGGTCGCTATCCAACTCGAGTGGGCGTGCCGCGTGTACTGTTCCCGGGCGATCAAGGTGGAATGGACCGGTCGGAACAGACGATCGCGTCTCTCCTGAAAGACAACGGATATAAGACCACCTGCATCGGCAAATGGCATTTGGGCCACACTGCCGATTACCTGCCGACCAGCCGCGGATTCGACGAGTACTTCGGCATTCCATACAGCAACGACATGACGCCGCGCCCGTTGATGCACAATCGCGACATCATCGAACCCACGGCAACACTCGAGACCTTGACCCCGCGCTATACCGAGCAGGCGTTGAAGTTCATCGAGCGTTCCAGGAACGATCCGTTCTTCCTCTATCTGCCTCACACCTTTCCGCACATCCCGCTGGCGGCATCAGACCGGTTTAGGGGTAAGTCCCCTCTTGGGATTTATGGCGACGTGGTCGAGGAAATCGACTGGAGCACGGGACAGATCATGAGCGCGCTCAAACAGCACGGGCTCGATCGGAATACACTGATCATGTTCTCCAGCGATAATGGCCCCTGGTATCAGGGCAGTCCCGGCAAGCTGCGTGGTAGGAAGGGGGACACTTACGAGGGAGGCGTACGAGAACCGTTCATCGCGCGCTGGACCGGGCGCATCCCGGCCGGTAAAGTCTCAGCCGGAATAGCAGGCACCATCGACATCCTCCCCACTCTCGCACGGCTGACCGGGGCAAAACTGCCGCAGAAGCCGGTCGATGGCATTGACATATGGCCCTTACTTTCCGGCGAGAAACCAAGTCTGGAGCGGGAAGCACTCCTCTACTTCGACAACTGGAACGTGCAATGCGCGCGCTGGCAGCAATGGAAGCTTCATTTCGCCCGCTACACTAGTGGCACATACAGCCCGGCTCCTTCCGGCGGCCGCGTTAATCTGCCGCTAGTAAAACCTGAGCTATACAATCTGGTTGACGACCCAGACGAGAGCTACGATGTTGCCGCCCAGCATCCCGACATAGTGAAGGAGATCAGTCAGCGTGTTGAGAAACTCGTGACTGGCTTCCCTGAGCCTGTCCGCAAAGCCTTCGAGGAAACCAAGGCCAGGCGTGTGCAACCCACGCCCGCCGGCGCACTCCCGCGCCCTGCCGCCTGAGTCGAATGATCTTACGCTCGCATCCCATATCCCCGCCCCGCACGAAAGGCGCCACGCGAGCTTGTAATGAGTAGCAGTTCAAACATGAACCACGGGTTTAACATTCTTGCGAAACCGGTTGGGCCGATCTGCAACCTGAACTGCAAATACTGCTTCTACCTGGAGAAGGAAAAGCTTTATCCGGACGAGCATAAGTGGCGCATGAGTGACGCTGTGCTGGCAGAATACATCTCTCAGTACATTCAGGCTCAGCCGGGCTCTCGGGTAGATTTCGCATGGCAGGGCGGGGAACCCACACTTCTCGGTGTGGACTTCTTTCGCAAAGTGGTCGCACTGCAAAAGCAGTATGCGCAAGGGAAGCGCATATCGAACGCATTGCAGACGAACGGTGTTCTTCTAAACACGGAATGGTGCCGGTTTTTTGCGGAGCACGGGTTCCTGATCGGGCTCTCGCTTGACGGCCCGCGAGAACTTCACGACCGCTACCGCGTGGATAAGAGCGGCAATTCGTCGTTTGAGGATGTGGTCCGCGGGCTTGAACTACTGAAGCGGGAAGGAGTAGAGTTCAACACTCTTACCGTCGTGCACCGGGAGAACTCGCAGCGTCCTTTGGAGGTGTATCGGTTCCTGAAAGAAATCGGCAGCAAGTTCATTCAGTTCATTCCTCTCGTCGAGCGGGTGGCTCCGCCGGCGTTAAAGGTGCTCGGCTTCGGACTGAATGAACCCCCTGACCCGGCTGGAAACCAGGCGCCAACCTCACAGGTGACATCCTGGAGCGTGCCGGCAGAGCAGTACGGCAAGTTCCTCTGTGCAATTTTTGACGAGTGGGTTCGGCGGGACATCGGCAGCGTATTCGTTCAGCTCTTCGATGTGGCGTTGCAGAACTGGATGGGGCTCGGCTCCTCCCTTTGCGTCTTCGCGGAGAAGTGTGGCGGCGCGCTCGCGGTGGAACACAACGGGGACCTTTACAGCTGCGACCATTACGTCTATCCCCAGTACCGCCTGGGCAACATCTTGAACCGCGGCCTTATGGAAATGGTGAGCTCTGCGCAGCAGCACCGCTTCGGCGAAGACAAGTTAAACACGCTGCCAGATTACTGCCAAAAATGTGAGGTGCGGTTTGCCTGCAATGGCGAATGCCCCAAGCATCGCTTCATGCGAACGCCCGACGGAGCCGCTGGGTTGAACTACCTGTGCCCCTCCTACAAGCGGTTCTTCAAACACGTTGATCCTCACATGCGGGCCATGGCGGAACTACTGCGAAACCAGCGTGCCCCGGCTGAGCTGATGGAGCTACTTCGACGGGAAGATCCAGGCGCGCTCGCGCCCAAAATGCCAGGTCGAAATGATCGATGCCCCTGCGGGAGTGGTCGTAAGTTCAAGCAGTGCTGTGGTGGGACCTGAGGGCTAGCCCGTAACCCGATTCGGGGCTTCGACCGGCCCAGCGCACTCCGCATGAGCCCGATTCAAAGAACGTAAAATCCGGCATTCCGGCCTCGGGCAGACTGATTGTCCAGCATGCCTCGATCAGCACGAGTGGTAGCGCCGGGCGTGGCGCACCATATCGCGCAGCGTTGAACCGACCGGCAAGCCGTCTTCCACAGCCGCACCGACCACCTGACTTACCTGCGCCTGTTGCGCGCACAGGCCGCGCTGGGTGGACTGTCTATTCTCGCTTACTGCCTGATGCGCAACCACATCCATGTTGTGGCAGCGCCGTTTCAGCTCTTGCGCGCTCGGTCCGGCGCATTCGTGAGCGGCGCTGCGATACGCGGAAATGAACCAGGTCCGTGCGGGACCGGTGCAAGTGCCGGGGCCCATCTATCAGGCTAGGACCGGCTCGCGCGGCATATTGTGGTCGGACAGAAGCGAAAGCGTCAGGTGCGGCTCGGAGTCCAATCCCGGATAGTTGCGTGCGAGATCACGAGGACGAAAGGCCGGTGGGAGATGCCAGCACTTCCCCTTCCCCCTTTTTGGCCGTCGCGGTTGCATTAGCGCAGTTTCGGCACAGAGGTAAATCCGCCGGCAGGGTTCACCCGCAAGCCGATGCCCGTAATAGCGCTAGTTGTGAGTGCCGGGGTCAGCAGGGTCCCAGTGAATTGGACAAAGCCCCGGTTGCCAGCCGCTGCCGGGATCATGTCGGTCAGATTGAAAGAGGTGTGCCCATCTTGCGCCAGATTGAAGCTTGCGCCGGTCAGTGCCACGCCATTTTCGTCCACAATCGAGACCACTACCGGCGTCGCGTTTCCTAAATTGGTCACTGCTACACCCAACCCGAATCCGTTCCTGCAGTCATAGGGCAGCACGAAGGTGGGTCCAGCTGCGGAATCCAGCGTAACGGTCCCCTCGGACTCGACGCCAGCGGGCGAAGTGTAGTGGAAGACTTCGTAACCGGCAGCGCCATAAGCGTTCAACCTCGCATAGCCGGTCAACGGCGACGGCGTCGGCGAAGTCTCGATGAGTACCGTTGAATAGGGGTTGACAGGACCAGCGGCTGTCGACGCAGTCAGCGTCCGCACATCGCCATTCTGAGACACCGTGAGCGGCAACGCGAGCGGCCCGCCGTCGCCGAAGAACAAAACCCCATACCCAACCAGGTTTGGTGAAGGATTGACCATGTAGATCGAAGTCTTCCAGCCGCCGCCCGAAGCTACTTGCGCCAGGATTCCAGTCCTGGAAATCGTCCGTAGGGCCGGTGTGGAAGTAAAGCCGCCGGCCGGGTTCACACGCAGTCCGAGGCCAGCGAAGTTCGGTCCCACCAGGTAGGAGCCCAGGGTTGAGGTGAACTGGATATAGCCGCGATGCCCTGTTGCGGCCGCCATTTTGTCGGCTAACATGAAGGACGTATGGCCTCCCGCAGGAAGGTCCGCGGGCGAGGCCGATAGGCTTGAGCCATCCTGATCCAATGCTTCCGGAACGATTGTGGTCGAATAAAGTGCCGAGAGATTGGCTAGAGCAACTCCCATTTTGAATCCTCCCGCAGCTTCGTAAGGAAGCAGAAGGATGGAGGACGTTGACGTGTCAAGTTGAATCGTCCCCTCTGACTCTGTCCCTGCAAGTGACGTGTAGTGAAAGGCCCCGTAGCCCGACACCGCCGCACTCGTGCTGAATACCTCTGCCCACCCCGCTTGCGGCTTCGATGAAGGCGCGCCGCTCTCGATCAGCAGTGTTGCATTGGCTCCAATCGTCGTGGTGAACGTCGCTGCGGGGTGTGACTGTGTGCTGCCATTCTGCGCTATAGAGAGCGGCAAAGTGAGCGCCGTGCCGCCATCGCCCCAGAAGTTCAACATGACCTGCGCAGGCGAGGCGGAAAGATTAATCAGGTATAGCGAGGTTTTCCAGCCGCCACCCGAAGCCACTTGGGCAAAGACTCCTAGGCGTTCCAGGGAGCCTGCAGTCTCACCGCCATGGACGACCAGGAACTGCGCCCCTGCGTAGGCAGTAGCGCTTAGTTGGTCCGCGGCATAGACGGCGATCTCGAAGGTACCTGCCTCGGTCGGTGTCCCGGAGATCACGCCTGTAAGGGCGTTGATCGTCAAGCCAAGTGGCAGCCCTCCAAAGTTCGATTGCCAGGTGTAGGGCGGCGAGCCTCCGTCAGCGCTCATTTGGTACGAGTAGTAGACGCCGACAGTTGCGTCTGGCGGCGCTTTGGAAGTGATTGTGAATTTGGGCGCCGAGGCTTTGAAGATCGAGACGAAGAATTGCGCCGTTGCCGACAGCGCAGGATTGGAGCTATCGGTTACCGTGAATCTCACGACGAATGCTTCCGGGACGGCTGGTGTTCCGCTCAACACACCTCCGTTCGAAAGAGTAAGCCAAGCAGGCAATCCGACTGCTGTCCAACTGTAAGGCGGAACGCCTCCGACGACACCCAGTGTCGTCGAGTAACTCGAACCGACGTTTCCATCAGGCAGAGGCTGTGAGGAGATGACAGGCATTGTCGATGGGAGGCAGGGGAGAATGACGATGGACATCTGCTGAGTCGCGAGTGTGCCCAAGAAGTCCATAACTTGGACGGTGAAGGTGAAAATGCCGCTCTTCGTGGGCATCCCAGTGATTTGGTCAGATAACATCATCAGGCCGTCAGGCAGGGAGCCTGCAACGATCGACATGCTCTCGTGCAGTTCCGCCATATACTGGACACCGATCGTGCCCGCAGGAAGCGAAATAGCTGCGAAGCCGGGAGTAATCGAGGGCAGGCTGCCGAAGAAGGTGTCGAGGCTTGCTGAGACAGGGGGCGAGGAACTGTCTATGACCGTGAACGTCAAGTGTCTGATGGAGTCGGGGGCTGTGGGGGTTCCACTCAGGATGCCGCCGCTAGATAGCGTCAGACCGGAGGGTAAGTCTGTCGCCGACCAGTGGTAGGGGGGAGTCCCACCGCTGGCACTCAAGCTCGCGCTGTAGTTGAAACCCAAGACTGGGAACGGCAGCGCTGTTGTTGTAACTGCAAGCACCGGCCCGATAATGAAGAAGCTGTGGCTTGCAACGGATACGAGCGGTGGCGTCGAACTGTCCTGGATGACCGACTTCCAAGTGTAGGTTCCGGCGGACTGCGGCGTTCCGGACAGGATGCCATCCGGCGAAAGCGAGAAGCCTGGAGGAAGTCCGATCGCCGACCACGTGTAAGGCGGCGTTCCCCCGGCAGGCTGTAGAATCCAGGCATAGGGGAGACCGCAGCGCACCTGGTAAGGGAAATCAGGTGATGTCAGATTCCCGATCCCCAGAATGCTGAGCGTCACGGAGCGGCTGGCAGACAGTTTAGGCGTGGAACTGTCCGTGACCTCGATGATTGCCGGGTAGGTGCCGATCCTGCTCAGAACTGGGGGAGTCAGCGAACTGAGGTGGGCCGTTGCGCCAGAATCTGCTCCCGTGCTGAGATCCACGCCTGAGTTCCGTCCAGTCCAGGTCCAAGTGTACGGCGGAGTGCCGCCGCTGACGGCGAGCGGCGAGAGGTAATCCTCACCCAGGACGCCCGGGGGGATAGCGGACGGGGTCAGCGTTAGTTGTTCGGCATCCAGGGTGAAGCCGGCATAGACAGCGACGGTAGGTGTAGAGCTGTCCTGCACCATGATCTGCGGAGCGTATGCGCCAGCAGCGCTGGGCGTGCCACTCAGCAAGCCGCCTGAAGAGAGGGACATCCCTGGAGGCAAACCCGAGGCGCTCCAAGTGTAAGGCGCGCGCCCACCCGAGACCGCGAGCAACTGGGCGTAGGGTGTACCGACATGCGCCTCTGACAGTGAACCTGGGGTCACTGTCAGTCCCGTCGCGCGTCCGACTACGTTGGTCGTCGAGGCCGAGGGATCCTGCTGGTAGCTCCCGGTAAACCAAATCGCACCGTCGGCACCGGCCGCCACGCTGTATGAATGGTTCTGGCTGACGGCTGGGTATGGATAGCTGACTTCGATGCTATCCGCCGTCAGTTTGCCGAGCATTCCCGTGCCGGACTGGACCGCGTGCCAGACTGCGCCGCCGGGACCCGACGCGATGCCGGGACCCGAATCGAACGCAGCGCTGTAACAAAAAGTGCCGACGGCGCCGCTGCGCGTGATCTGACCTAAAACACAGGAATCCACCTGGGAATGGGCAGTGAACCAGAGGTTGCCGTCCGGACCCGTGGTGATGCCATCCGGTGCCGACGCCATTATATACGGAGGAAACGAGTATCCGGTTATCACTCCGTTCGGAGTTATTGATCCGAACGGGCTTGTCGCTGAGCCCAAGTCCGTGAACCAGAGATTCCCATCGGGCCCAGAAGTAATGCCGCGAGGGCGCGAAGACAGCGACAATGGAAACTCGACAGCCAGGCCATTGATGGAGATCCGTCCAATCGCGTGCCCGTTGAACTCCGTGAACCAAAGGGCGCCATCTGGCCCGGCCGTGATGCCCCAGGGACCGCTGTCCGGCGTAGGCAAGCTGAACTCGACTATTGTGCCGCCCGGCGTGATTCGTCCGATCTGGCCTGCGTTCGGTTCTGTAAACCAGAGGTTGCCATCTGGTCCAGCAACGATATTCTCAGGTTGGCTATTGGGCGTTGGAACGGCGTATTCGGCGAATGCTCCGGCGGTGGTGATGCGCCCGATCTTGTTGGTGGCGTGCTCAGTGAACCACAACGCGCCGTCCGGGCCTAAGGCGATGCCATGCGGAACGCTGCCGGCGGTCGGGACCGGAAAGAGCTGAAAGCCGACGACTGATTGCGATTGCGCGTGAGCGTTCATTGTAAAGCCGATCGACAAGCCAGCGAGAAGAAGACTGCGAAGGCGGCATGAAACTCGAGAACTTGGGGCAACGCCTGAGTTTGTTGTTCGCAAAAGGGTTCTCATGGTGTCCGATGAGCCAGTAGGAAACGAAGCACGAAGCGCAAATGGAACTTTCACTATTCTCATTGAACGCTGGAGTCGCCCCGCTGCGGCATGAATTCAGTCTATGCCGCAAAGTCCAACACGGGCTTAGAAACCTTGGCCGCTGGAACTTGGGGCCGGAACAGCCAGATCCGCCTCACTGCACAAGTGTTGGAGATTAGACGTTTTAGCGGGAACTACCCAGTACGGGCCAGCAACAACGCGTTTCCCTCCCACACTTTGGCGGTGAATGTTCTGTAAGCTTTTGTGGGGTAGAACGCGCCGGTGTGCCCCGGTGCGAATTGACGGAGTTTTATCCGGCCTCGGGCAGACTGATTGTCCTGCATGCGTCGATCAGCACGAATGGTGGCACCGGGCGTGGCGCACCACATCACGCAGCGTAGAACCGAACGGCAAACCGTCTTCCACCGCCGCACCGGCCACCTGACTCAACTGGGCCTGTTGCGCGCACAGGCTGCGCTCGGCAGCCTCTCCGGCAGGGGTGATGCAGCGCACCACGGCCGGTACGCGCAGTACCCGAATTCCCGGCGAGGGCGCTGCGGGCACTTGTGGCAGAACCGTTTCAGCTCTTGCGCACTCGGTCCGGCGCACCTCTGGGCGGCGCTGCGATAAGTGGAAATGAACCCGGTCCGTGCGGGACCGGTGCAAGCACCGGGGCCCATTAATCAGGCCAGAACCGGCCCGCGCGTCATATTGTGGTCGGACAGAAGCGAAAGCGTCAGGTGCGGCTCGGAGTCCAATCCCGGATAGTTGCCTGCGAGGTCAACAAGGCGAAAAGTCGGTGGCTCCGATCCGTTAGTGGCAAGTCCGTGCATTCGCGTTGCGCAGGCAGATCGAGCGACTCTGAAAGCCGCCCTCTCCACCCGGACGCTCGCGCATTCCGGAATGTTCGCCAAGCTCAGGGTGAATTTGGCGGTCTACGCCGGCGCCAATGCGACTGGCCGGATCCTCATGTACGCCCCTATTCATACCAAGCCGACTCCTCGGTTTGGCACTACGAGGTCAGCGCGAGTGCGAATCAACCAATGGAACCAGCCATCAACTCCGGCCTTACCGACGAAGTCAGATTGCCTAATGACCTGACCTTCCTGCTACTAAAGAATATCGGCTGGAATTGATTCTCCCGGGGGGCGGCTCTCCGCCGGCCGCCTCCCTCGCCGAATCGTCAACGCTTTTGCCCTCGCAGCAACTCGGCGGGCGTCTCCCTTACCTGGCTTTCCCTGGAATCGTGGAGTTGTTTCTCGCATTGCCGTTCGGCTAGGCGTCGCAGTCCGGATTCTGGGTGGTGCAGCTTACCGACTTGTGCGTGTGGCACTGGCCTCGAGTCGATCTTCAGACAACCGGGATCGGGCCCAAGGACGAGGGCGCTATTGCTGGAGTAACCGGATGATCGCAGGCAGCAAGGTATCCACGAATACCAACCGGTGGCGGGACCATCGCCCCGGATACGGCAGGTGGGTAACCGGGCACTGCCATTCAGCCAGGGCAGCGGCGCGGGCCACGTTGCCCTCAATGGAGCGCACTACCGTCGCAATCGCCGGCGGCTGAAGCCGGGCAATCGTCCGCGAGAGGGGTTTCTCGCTGGCGCGGCATACTGCGCGCCGCTCGCTCGCATCCAGGTGATCGACGGGCTCCGGACAAAGATCGATCAGGTAGCAGCCTGAGGATTGAAAAGTCTCCAGAAACGTCTCGGCCGTGATCGCGGCGTCGGCCGCGCTAAACGTCTCGAGCATTGCCCGGTATAGCCCGGAGTCGCCTTGATAGAAGAACCTCCCTGAGGCTGGAGGCGACTCGCCCACAAGCAGCAGCCGCAACCGAACCGGCCGGAAGCGGCGTCTCAGACTTTCCCGCCTGATCCGGGCTGTTTGGCTAGGCGAGAGCATCCGCCGTCGCTCCGGATCTCACCAATTTGACTTCTTGCTTCACTTGAATCGTGCCCCCTCTCAGGACCTCGCAATTCAGAGCGAGTTTGCCGCCAAATCGATTTACGATATCGCGCAGGACGTTCGGGTCGTGGTCTAGTGTATCCGGGTCGAAGGTCGTCATGATGCAGCGGCCGCGAAGGTCCGCAATGCCGATCACCACATCGCCGATGACGAGTTGGCTGCCGGGCCACGTGCGTTCGTCGAGTCCGCTCACGCCCCCGACAACGATGTTTGGCCGGAGGCGGCGCCGGTCCCGTCCAAACGCGGCAATCGCGCCATCCGTCGCTACCAGCAGCGGAAGGATGTCGAATCGATCCAGACTCTCGTCGCGGACTAGTTTCACTCCCGCTCCTGCGGCTTGCCGCACGGCCGCTGCTACGCCCTGATCGGTCCATGGCATTCCATCGACCAATGGCAAGCCTTGCCGGTCCAGGCTGGCCCGGTGCCCAAGCAGGCCAGGTTGTGTGCGCGAGGTGATAGTCCTTCCGCGCGCATTCCGAACCTGGATAACGCGATCACCCTCGATTCCAGACGATGTGAGCCTGGCACTTTGCAGTTGCTCACCCGCCATGGACTTCACCGGGTATCTCCAGATCTCCTCAACGTACATTTCTGTCTCCGTGTTTCGAGTGGATCAAAGTATGCGTCGGTCACTGAACGTAATCGGCTCGTCGTTAATGCTGGCGAGGCGGCGCCGCATCAAGCCTTGCTCGTCGAATTCCCAAAGCTCGTTTCCGTAGGAGCGGTACCACTGGCCCGATTCATTGTGCCATTCGTATTCAAAGCTCACCGCTATCCGGTTCTCGCGGAATCCCCAGAGCGTCTTCTTTAGGCGATAATCCAGTTCCTTGTCCCACTTGCGGCATAGGAATGACTTGATCTCCTCGCGTCCGCGCAGAAACTCCGTGCGGTTGCGCCACTCGGAATCAGCCGAGTAGGACATTGCGACGCGTTCGGGGTCCCGCGAATTCCAGGCATCCTCTGCCGTTTGGACTTTCCTAAGGGCGCTCTCAAGCGTGAATGGAGGCGTCACTGGTTCTTTCAATGCCATTGTCTAAGGTCTCCTTTGATCCGGAATCTTCGGATTGATTCCGGTATTCCTCTATGTACTGCCAGTTTCGTTCCGGTCTTCCTGAACAGCCGAAACATACACTCGGGCCTGTTACCATGCCGGCTCCTCTGCCCTGTCTGAAGGTCCGAAGCTCCCACATCCCAGTCATATCCGTTCGATCGGTGCCTCGCGTGCGTGGTGCCGCCGAAGGTCCACTCCCTCGCCGGCGGGCTCGTGGCCATCAGCCCGCCAGGTCCCGGGTGCCACTATGGCCATCCGCCGGAAATAGGCGGGCGTGTCCTCCGGCGCAGTGAACGCACTTTGCCCTGGAGTCTCAACCTGCGACGATGACGTTCTGCATCCGCCGGTGTTCCGCCTAGCCGCTGCCGTGCTGCGCGACTTGTCGACCGACCGCGTCAGAAACCCGCATCCGCGCTATTCAAGCGGGACCGCCCGTTCGGCCCCGCCAACAACATTCGTGCTGAACTACCGCATCGCTTTTTTCACGCCGGCCACTTTCTCCTTGTAGAACTGGTTCATTCCTTCAGCAATCTCGGTGAGTGAGTCCTCGACTGCGAAGTGACCCGCAGTCAACCTATGCATTTCGGCTTCGGGTAGATCCCTCAAGTACGCCTCGCCTCCTTCCGGGGTGAAGAAGACGTCGTTCTGGCCCCAGAAGATAATGGTCTTCGGCTGCCGCTCTTTCAGAAATGCCTGCCATTTCGGGTAGAGCTCGACGTTCTTGCGGTAGTCGTAGAAAAGGTCGAGTTGCACGCGCTTCGCATTCGGACGCTGCATGAACCCGGCGTCGGATTCCCAATTGTCCGGGCTGATTAGTTCGGGGTTCTTTGCACCGAAGAGGTAGATGCTCTTAATGGCGTCGGGCTCCAGAAAGGCTGCCAGCGGCTTCTCCGTGTCTGGGCTTCGGTTCTTCCATAGGGCTCCCCGGAATCCGTCCCATGCTTTCGTGAACCCGATCTCATACGCGTTTGTGTTCTGAATAATCAACCAATCGAGCGCTTCGGGGTGGCGCATTACGATCCGGAAGCCTACCGGCCCGCCGTAATCCTGGACATATAGTCCGTAGTGGTCAAAGCCGCGGTCCTTCAGGAATAGTTCCACCACCTCTGCCAGTTTGTCGAAACTGTAGGAGTAGACTGCCGGATCTGGCATGTCGCTATTCCCGAACCCCGGATAATCGGGGGCGATCACATGGAAGCGGCTGGCGAGTGCCGGGATCAGGTCGCGGTACTGGTGCGAGGAGGCTGGAAACCCGTGCAGCAGAACCAGTTTGGGGTTCCCCGGATCCCCCGCCTCGCGATAGGCAATCGTGAGCCCTTCGATCTTGGCCGTCTTGTAGGAAGTGGTTACTGCGGCGGACACGCTGGCGATAAACGCCAGGCCGCTGAGCAAACTGCGCAAGTAGTGCAAATAGTGGTTGTTCGACATTTTGATTTCTCCGGTTGAATCAGTCTAGGACGCTGCGGTTGTACCCATCCCCAACGAGACGCGAGGGAAGTCCACCTCGGTTTGGGCAATCAGATTGAAGTAATTGGTGAATATATTGATAGCTACGTTGGCGATGATCTCCGTGATTTCGCCATCGCTGTACTGGGCCCCGCGAACGCCGGCGAGCGTGGCGTCAGACAACTCCCCGCGCTGCACCACGATGGCTTGCGCGAACCTGAGCCCGGCGTCCCGTTTGGCGTCGGCATCGTGCGCTTGACGGCTGCTCGCTAGTTCCTCCGCGGTCAAACCCACCATCTGCCCGATCGCGGAATGCGCCGCCAGGCAGTACTCGCAGTCGTTCGCCTGCGCAACGGCGACGGAAATCTGCTCGCGGAACTTGGCGTCCAAGTGGCCCGTTCCCAGCGCGGACGTAAAGTTCAAGTAGGCTTCGAGTATCGCTGGCGCCGCGGCCAGCGTCTTCATCATGTTGGGCGTCATGCCCAGTTTGGCTTGAACGCCATCGAGTAGTTTCTTGGTTCTTCCGGTCGCGTCGGCCGGGTTAACTGCCTCTATTCGCTGCATTTTGTCTTGGCTCCTGTTGTGAGTCGCATTGATCGCGACACTACTACTAAGGCAGTCACAAGGCCAAACCTAGTTCAATCCTAAGTGCTTAAAAGCAAAGGCTAAACCAATTGCACGCGGGTCATGAGAATTCGCGATTCCTGACTTCTCGCAATCAAACTCATGAAGCCTCGGGATATCATGGACCATGAATCTGGCTCCCCTTCCGTCGATCATCCTGGCGATCGCGGAGCAGCGTTCCCTCAGCGCCGTCCTGTCGACCATCAGCGGCGTCATCGCGCAGCAGTCACATGTCGCCTTGGTTCGACTTTGTCTGCGGCAGCCTGACTTGAGTTGCCCCATTTGTTCCCGTGGCGCCCATTGCCAGGAAGACGCTTTACACCTGCGGGCCAGTGCAGGTAGCCCTCAAGTGGCTGGCGCGGACTGGTCGAGAACCGGCGGACAATTCCATCGAATTGCTTTGGGCCGAAGTGAGCTGAAGATCTCTCATATCGGCTCGTCGGGGGAAGCAGTCCGGATTCAAAGGCTCTCCGAGGACCAGTCGTGGATAAGAGATCGTGAGTGGGCCCGGAAAGAGGGCTTGGTCGCCTTCGCCGGACATCCGATCGTGTCTCGCGGGGAGGTCTTGGGAGTGTTGGCTGTCTTTCGCCGGACTGAGCCCAGTGATGCCTGTTGGGAGTGGTTGCGTGTTCTCGCAGATGCTGCGGCCGTGGCCATTGCTAACGCGCGTGCATTCGAGCAGGTAGAGGCCCTTCGCCGCGAGGTCGAAATGGAGCGGGACTATCTGCGCCAAGAGGTCGAAGAAACCGGTTCGTTCGGTGAGATCCTCGGCAGGAGCACGGCGTTGAAGCGATTATTGCGCCAGGTTGAGATGGTCGCTGCCACGGATGCGAGCGTTTTGATTCTGGGTGAGAGCGGCAGCGGGAAGGAGTTGATCGCCCGTGCGATCCATCAACGCAGCCGTCGCGCCCGCAAGCCGCTGGTCAAGGTAAACTGCGGCTCCATCCCACGCGAACTTTTCGAGAGCGAGTTCTTTGGGCATGCCCGCGGTTCATTTACCGGTGCCATCCGCGACCGCGTCGGACGATTCCAATTGGCGGACGGCGGCACGCTGTTTCTCGACGAGGTCGGCGAGATCCCGCTTGAACTTCAATCCAAACTGCTCCGCGTTTTGCAGGAGGGAGAATTCGAACGCGTCGGTGACGAGACGACCAGGCGGGTCAACGTACGTGTCGTTTCCGCTACCAATCGTGATTTGAGAAAAGAAGTCGCTGAAGGGCGTTTCCGCCTTGACCTCTTCTATCGGCTCGGCGTGTTTCCGCTGGAGGTACCGCCGCTGCGCGAACGGAGCGAAGATATTCCGGAACTGGCTTCCTATTTCGTGCGGCAGGCATGCGCGCGCTTTCATGTGCCCGAACCTCGGTTGATCGGGCGGGAGTTGGAGCGTGCCGGGCTGTACCATTGGCCGGGAAATATCCGCGAGCTTCAAAATGTGATTGAACGCGCCGTGATTCTCGCCCAGGATGGGACCCTGACGCTCGATCTCCCGCATTTGGACCGGCCGCCTGCTATTGCTCCCACTTCCGCGACGGACGTAATTCCGGAAGCAGAGTGGAGAAGACGCGAACGTGCCAACGTTCTTGCCGCGATGGAACGATCAGGGTATCGGGTATCTGGGCAGGGTGGCGCAGCTGAACTGCTGGGCATTCCCCCCGGCACCCTGGCATCACGTCTGAAAGCGCTCGGGATTCAAAAGCGTGGTTAAGCGGCTTCCGTCAGAGCGAATTCCGGAATGACGGAGCTATGCGTCCCTTGCGTCCTGGCGCGCTGAGAATTTCGCGGGGCTGGTCCAGGCTTTGCTTTGCCGATGACCTTGAATCGCATAGAAAAAGCTCCTTTGGGTTGATCGTTGGGTTGGTGGTTTGTTGTCAAGTCTAGCTATTCGCTAGCTAACCGGTGAACTCAGATTGAGAGCGCAGTTGGATCGCTGTTGCCCCCTTTCCTGCTGACGCTCTGCAGATACGTCGAAATGGGGATGCCCGAATCGACACGAGAACGGAATCTAGTTAACTATTGTTCGGAGGTGCGTGTGTGGTGCCTGGCTGGAGGGATGCACCCCACGGCGTTCCCTGTGCAGTGCCTGCCCTGTCTTCAGCGCCACATCGGGAAGGTGGCCTTTTCGACTAGTGCGTGCTACTAGAGTTCCACCGTCAGCGAGACAGGACGCTATCGCATACAACGCTCGCACAGGGAGTCGATGCGCCGCGCTGCGCGAGTAGGGTAGTAGTGCGAGCGGTCGAAGTCATGCTTACTCGCCCTGCTGCTTCGACCGCTTACTCGCCCTGCGGAAATGATTGGCGGCGCGCCACGCTGCGACGGGATGGCTGTTCGCAGCGTTTGTGGCGGGTAACGAAGACGAACCGGCACTACCGCTGCTGCCGGGTTCGCTGCTGCCACGCTGACAAAAATAGGCGGAGGCCCAAAAGCCCCCGCCTGATTAAAGGGTCACACTACAAAATCAGCGAACGCGCAAAGCGGGTTCGCCAAAATCGTTGAGATCGACGGCCGCGGCCTGCTCCGCCTTCTCGATCGAGGTGTTGCGGATCGAGAACACGAAGAGCACGAAGATGAACTCGCCGATGGCGAACAGGGTGTCGCCAGGCGCTCGCATCCAGCGCAATTGCTGCAGCAGGGGCGTGCCCAGGAACTCGTGCGAGCGGGCGTACCAGTAGCCCTGGTCCACTGAGGCCCAGGTTTGCAGCAGTCCGATCGGCAGCAGGCTCAACATGCACATCGCGAACAGGCCCGCATTCATGGTCCAAAAGGCCCATTTAAGCCAGTTCTCGTGCCATTTCGCGTTTGGCACCAGCGCCCTGAGGCAGACGAGCATCAGACCCATGCCCAACATGCCGTACACCCCGAACAGAGCCGCATGGCCGTGCAGGGGTGTCGTGTTCAGCCCCTGCATGTAGTAGAGGGCGATCGGCGGGTTGATCATGAAGCCAAACAAACCAGCGCCCACCATGTTCCAGAACGCCACGGCGACAAAGAAGTTGATCGGCCACTTGTAGCGGGCGGCCCAGGGAGCCAGTTTGCCGCGGCGGATGTCGTCCCAGGCCGCAAAACCAACCAGCGTAAGCGGGACGACTTCGAGCGCGCTGAACACCGAACCCCACGCTAGCGCCACCGAGGGCGTACCCGAGAAATACAGGTGGTGGCAGGTGCCGATGATGCCGCCGGCTAGGTAGATGGCCGCCGAGAGCAGCGCCGAGCGCGCCGCAAAGGCGGGCTTGATCAGACCAAGGCGGGTGAAGAAGAACGCGATCACGGCCGTGGCGAACACCTCGAAGAAGCCCTCCACCCACAGGTGGACCACCCACCAGCGCCAGTACTCCACCATCGAAAGGTGTGTGTGCTGGCCCCACATCAGGCCCGCGCCGTAGAACAGTCCGATGGCGCCTGCCGCCATCAGAAAGACGTAGAGCAGGGGCTTGGACTCGCCCGCCGCCTTCAACGCCGGGCGGATGGAACGGATCACCAGCGTCAGCCAGATGCACAGGCCGGCGAACAACAGGATCTGCCACACGCGGCCGAGATCGACGTATTCGTAGCCCTGATGGCCCCACATGAACGACTGCTCGTCGGTGAGTTTGTTCTGAATCGACATCCACTCGCCCGAGAGCGAGCCAGCGACGATGGCTAGCAGCGCGCCGAACAGTACGTTGACGCCCAGCCGCTGGAACTTGGGTTCGTACTTGGAGACCAGCGGCGCGATGAACAAACCAGCCGCCAGCCAGGCCGTGGCAATCCAAAAGATGCCCGTCTGCACGTGCCAGGTTCGCGTGACGCTGTAAGGCAGGATCTTGGCCAGCTTGAAGCCGTAGAAGCCGTCGCCCTCCACGCCGTAGTGCGCCGTGACCACGCCCATCAGCATTTGCACCAGGATTAGCACGGCGACCACCCAGAAGTACTTCAGCGTCGCCCTTTGGGAGAGACTGGCGCGCCAGTGGCCCAGTGGGTCCTCCTTGGGCACATTGTGCGCCTCTTCCTGCTTGTCCTGGCTGGCGTACCACCAGATCATGGCCGACAGGCCGCCCAGCAGCATGATGATGGAGACGCCAGTCCACATCACTGTCTCACCGGACGGATTGTTGCCGATTAGCGTCTCGTGGGGCCAGTTCTGGGTGTACGTGACCGTATCGCCGGGGCGATTGGTCGAGGCCGACCAGGCGGACCAGAAGATGAACGCCGCCATGCTTCGCATGCGCTCGGACGTCGAGATCGTGCCGGCCGGGATCGCGTAGGCCGTCTCGCCATCCATGAACACTGCGGAGTAATGGCGCAGATTGTCCTCGAAGGCGCGGGCGCGGACGGGATCGACCACGATGGAGTTCGACGCGGGATCGTACGTATTCGTTTTGTAGAGCTTCTGCAGGCGGCCTCGCAGCCCGGCTTGCTGCTCGGCGCCAAGCTGGTCATACGGCTTGCCGTACTGCGCGTTGGCCCATTCGTTCAGGATGAAGACCAGTTCGCGGTGCAGCCAATCGGCGGTCCAGTCGGGGGCCACGTAGCTGCCGTGCCCCCAGATCGAACCCGTCTCCATTCCGCCCATGGATTGCCAGACGTTCTGTCCACGGCCGACCTCGCCGGAAGCGATCACGGTCTGGCCCGTCGTAGTCACCACCTGGCCGGGGATGGGTGGCATCTCCTGGTAGATGCGAGTCCCGATCCAGCCCAGCACGGCGAAGGAAAAGATGAGGATGGCGGCAAAGGCGCCCCAAAGCTTCTTCATGGAAACTTAACTCCGTTGTATAGTATGTCAAACTGCGGCATGGATTCCACTCCCCACCAAAGGTCCCATGCGGTGCGGAGTAGAACAGTGACTGCGGTCACACAGGGCGGGGAAGAGTGCCGGCTTTGGGGATGGAACTCAATTCAGAGGTTCACCACGCCACAGCGTTACCTTTTAAAGGCAATTCCAGCCGTGCGCGGTCTCCTCGATTGAAGAGTCTTGGTTTGATCTGACCGGCTACGCCGCGTGGCGTACGGCCAGAGGAATCACGGGACTGGCTTTTTGAAAAATGGCGCCGACACAACTTGGCTAAGGACCAGGGACGGCACTTCGGCCGCCGTTGGGCAGTGCTAGAAGGCAGCCACTCCGTTCACTGTGCCGACCACTGATCGCGCGCCGCCAAGGCACTGACCTGCCGTGCCCGCGCGTTCGCAATAACATGTCGGCGTCTGGATACTATTTCGCTTGAAGTAATCCTGTACCGTGTTATATACTTCTTCCCTTGGCATTGCTGGTATAAGGATCCAAAGATTGAAGATAAGGATAACATCCATGAGGAACAAACTTCTGGCGGTGGCGGGAACCATTGCTGTGTCCGCCCTGCTTGGACATTTTTATGCTAAGCCATTGCTCGCACAGGTCCGGGCGGTATTGATCCAGAACGAGGACGAACCAGCCCGGCATGTGTGGACGTTTAACGGCTACAGCGCCTTCGAAAATAGTTACACAGTCCCAGCGGGCCAAACGCTAGTCATTGAGGAGGTGGGATCTCTCTGCGGTGCTTCAGTGTGGAGCCTTGCCATCGACCCATTGAGTTCGACGAACCGCGGGTACTTCTACTTTGCAGCGGGCAACAGCCTCGGCGCACTATCGCAACACACACGGATCTATGTGCGGGCAGGCCAGACGTTCACTATTAGTGAATTTACCGATAGAGGCGATCTTCTCAGTCTTCACGGATACATCATCAACAATTGAAAGCAACGTTTATAGTTCTATCTCCCAGGTCTAAACTCACCGCCGTTCAGCCAACCGCGCGTTGGTAGGGCGGCCCCCCCCACTCTGCGCGGGATCTCCAGGTCCCGCTCCCGGACGGCGTCCGAAAGGCCGCGCCGTGGCACGCCGGCCAACTAGTCCGACGTGCGCGCCGGCAGAACACCTGAGGGATGGAGGGCTGGGACATCCTAGGGATGTAGCTCGACCGGACACCCAGTCATGACCCTAGGCGGGTTGATGCCCAGGGAAATACGACACCCGCGAAACGGGGATGCAGGCCAGGGAACCGTGAGCTGAGCGCCCACTACCTCCCGGCGTGCAGTTCCTTCCGCTTGAGCCAGTTCGCAAGGAAGAGCGCGGCGATGACGAAGACGGGGCCGGCGATGAAGAGCGCCGCGCTTTGCCGGCCTTGCGGCGACAGGTGCTTGGGCATGTTGAAGAGGAACAACACTGCCACGCAGGCAAAGGCGGCCGCGCCGATCCATTCCCGGCGCCAGGCCAGCGCCAGGATCAGCAACACGACGAAGACGGGGATCAGGTGCATCGATAGGGCCAGCAGGGTCCGCCAGAAGCCCAGTCCCTCCCCAAAGACGTCCATCGCAAACAGGCTCAGGAACGCGGCGAACGCGAGGCAAACGACGCGCGGCGCCCAATACAGAACCCTGTGTTGCTTGGCTGTCATTCGAGCAACTTCCTTTCGGCTGCCAGCATGCCGCTCCAGTGCCGCGAATGTGCCTTCGGATCAGTTTCGGAATGCGCGAAGGGTTATTCGCGTCCCGAAATCAAATGCCTTAGGCGACGGCCAATCCGCTCGGCCGCCGCACGTGCCATTGTGAACGCCCCGCCCTCCGGATCCCCCGCCGGGCAATCGTAGTTCTCCTTCCTGATCAACGTGCCCGAGTGGGCATCGCTCAGCGTCACCTTTAACGGGATAGACCCTCGCGGTGTCAACTCTTACACGCCGGTCAATGTAGGCTATGCCTCGGCGGTGGCCACGCCTGCCAGCGGATCGAGTCTCGGCTCCCAGGTGATGATCGGGCCGCTGACCTTGTTTACGTCCACGACTGATCCGATCACGGTCACCACGACGGTTCCGTCATGCGCGAGCTTCACTTACGGCTATGCGATCACGGTGAGCCAGCTGTACTGACGCTCACGTTTGCATACGGTTGCGGCGTCGTAAGTGGCTCCGCGACGAAGAATGCGGTTCGGGTTGCAAAAGATGGCGCTTCGGTTCATGCTGATTGATCTGTGTCAATCAGAGACGGAAACTCGGGCTCTATCATTTGGCATTGCAACTTGTGATGGTTCCGGCCAAGGCGCGACGAACGCACGCAAAGTAACCACCCCGCTGCTTGAGCCATGGCTCCGGAACGGATTCAAGAGTCATGGGCGCTCGATGCTCTTCATGGTGAGCTCACGAATAAGGAATGGAGATATGCGCAATTCTGTACTGTCAACGACTCTCTTGGCGTCCGTCACCATTGCCGCGGCCGCTGTCTCGGCCCAAAGCGCCATCGAACAGCTCAAAACCTACACGCAACCTGCACCGGCGACAGGCAAAGCGGGTGGGCCAAATGCAGCGGCGCCCGCGGCGCCGCGCAATGGGGAAGCGACGGGATTCCCCGATATCGCCGGCCTACGGATCGGAATGCCCCTGAGGGAGGCTTTCACACTCCTACAGTCTGCTCACCCGGCAGTGAAGCTGGGAATGTACCCGCTTGACATCCCAGGAATCGATAAGCCCGTACTGGAAGGATTCTCCTACGGGTGGGAGACGCTCGCAGCACACCCCGAGCGAGTTATCGTCGATGTCACGCCGCCCCCGAATCAGCAGGTCGTGTGGAAGGTGCGCCGCTATCTGGCGCAGCAGCAGATCTACCGCGCCAACGCCCTCGCCAGCCTGCGCGAGAAGTACGGCAAGGAAATGGCAACCACGCCGGCGGTGGCCGATGACCAGCACATCTCGGATATGTGGTGGGTTTTTGACGAGCAGGGGCATCCGGCAAAACTCCCGAACCCGGGCCCGAGTTGGCCGAGTGCGGATCTGAAGTTGGCCGAATGCGGGCAGAAACTCATCTATGGCAATGACCCGGGCAGTTCCTGGTTTGCACCCAATAATCTGGAAGGTCAACTGAAGAATCTCGACCTGGCCGAGTGGTGCATGTCGTCCGGAATTGCCCTGCACGCCTACATCGGCCCCGGTGATATCGTCCGAATGCTGAATGTGGACATGTTCCAACTTCCGCTCGCCATCCGGTCGGCATCGGCGGAGATGAAATTCGTCAACGAACTCGCCAAGCGCCAGCAGCAGCAACAGATCGACAAGGCCAAACAGGCCAAGCCAAAACTATGAAAGCCAAGATCTGCTTCTACGGGTGCGCCGTTATCGCGGGGTGCCTGCTCGGGCTGCACACCAACGCAGCGCAGGCGCAGCCGGCCGCGACAGCTCCAGCAGGCGCCGCTGCCGTCTCGCTGGACGTGGTCGGAATCAAGCCAGGGATGACCATCAAAGAAGCGATGCTCGCTCTGAAGGCGGACAATCCGCGGCTGACAATCGTGCCGTCGGTCCAGCACCATGAGGGCTTTGCCGAGCCCCTCATGCCCGAAGTGATGGGGTCGGAGAAAGCAACGGCCGGAAGAGACTCGATTCTGCGCGGGGCCGAGGACGTAGAGATCCTCTTCACCATGCTTCCCAAGCAGGAAGCGGTCTGGGGTGTGAAGCGCAATTACAGCTTTGCCACCGCGGAGCGGCCCTCCTTACAAAACACGCTCGAGGCGTTGCACAAGAAGTACGGTCCGGAGAGTCTGCCCCCAGATCCCGACCCTAGAGGCATCACCAAAGCGATAGCGTGGGTTTACGATAGCCAGGGCAGGCCATTGGGGTCTCGCGGTGCGCAAGTTTACCGGACTTGCGCCAGCATTAACAATCACTTTGGAAACGGCGACCTGGCCGCCGTGAACGACATCCAATCGGGCGGCCAACCGCCGGCCCCCGAGTGCCGGTCGCTCATCATCGTGGAGGCGAGCGTTCAAGCCAACCGCGACCCGGCAGGCTCCCAGCTCGTGGTCAACACCCTGATCGTGAGTCTGGCCGACGCGGGCCGATATCGAGCGTCGATCGAGGCGGTGCGAGCAATCATTCTCAACGCCCAAAAAGCGCGAGAGAGGAAGCAGAATGAGGCGGTCGACAAACGCGGAGGTCCCAAACTCTGAGACCCCGGGGCAACCCGCACAAATAACGTTTCTTGCGGGTACTTTGGCGCTGCACTGACCGTTTGTGACCGGTCTTGAGTATTCGCCGGACGATTTGTTACTCACGCCGCTCAATCGAATTGCATTCGTCCAGAACGCGAAAGAGCCCAGCATCGCTGCTGGGCTCTTTCCGCGTTTAGCTGCCCTTCCTACTTGCTGATGGCGTAGACCCGAGCCTGATCTCCTTCCCGGCGCATGCTGGTGATCACGTGGTCGTGCTTGCTGGCGAGCGTCGATATGCAGCCGCGAACGGAGTGTTTTGCCAAAGCGTTTCTGCCAGGATCTCTTCCAAAGTTGCGCCGCCCTCGCGTTCCAGCAGAGCGAACACCGTGGCCCTGCGCGCATGCTTCCTGCGGATCGTCGCGCCCAGCCAAACCGCCTGACCTGACTGTTTCGGACATTCATGGACGCGGCGGCCCCGGGCCAGTATAATTATTCGCTGACTGGAATCGCCTCCTGGGAGATGAATATGAATGGCGCGAGTTGTGAATATGACCGCAGGCGCTTTCTGAGCGCGGCCGCCGCCGTCCCGGCCGGTCTCGCCGCATTCACTATGATGCCTGAGCCAATCCTGGCAGCCGACGAGCCGATCAACGTTTTAGGCCCAAGGCGGGGGTACCCGCCGCAGATCGGGACCCTGGTGTCCATGCTCACGTGGATGCAGGCAGCCATCCCGAGAAACGTGAAAGGCCTTTCGCCGGCCCAGCTCGACTACTTGCCTGACGTGAATGCGAACACGATCGGCGCGCTGTTGCTCCATCTGGCTGCTACCGAAACGTATTACCAGATGAACACGTTCGAAGGAATGAAGTGGGGCAGTTGGTACACTGAACCCCTCACCTGAGACAAGCAAAAAGGTGACAGGTTGCCGTTCGCTGGAAACTCTTTGGCGAACGGGCGTTGCCGTTGCAGAATGAAAC